>Ga0187892_10000979_pt1 | contig 70190 bp, 61 predicted proteins | sample MA1701073metaG_FD_139345 | JGI IMG/M metagenome (GOLD analysis project Ga0187892, IMG submission 139345) | Bio-ooze microbial communities from a basaltic lava cave in the Kipuka Kanohina Cave System on the Island of Hawaii, USA - MA170107-3 metaG ...
CTTTTTGTATTTTGCCATTGGCGTATCCTCCTGGGGTTTTTGTTATGAGTTCATTCACGCCCTAAGGTACGGATGCGCCGCTTTTTTTACTATAAAAATTTACACAACATTATAAATTAGCCCTGCTTCGCTCCGCCTTTCCTAAATTTTTTAGGATGCGGGGCGGAGAAAGCGCGACTACAAAAATCATTCTGAGAGAAACCACCATGGCCGACAAAGAAGAAATCCGCAGTTGCGTCATCCGCAAAGACCTCTACTATCGCGTCGATGATCACACCTGGGTGAAAGTCAACGCCGACGATACCGTTCTCGTCGGCATGACCGACGTGGCGCAAAATATGGCGGGACCGCTGCTTCATGCCAAAGCCAAGGGCGCCGGCACCAAGCGTGACAAGGGCAAACCCATCGCCACCGTCGAGAGCGGCAAATGGGTCGGCCCGGTGAAATCGCCCCTTTCGGGTGAGGTCATCGAAGTCAACCCCAAAGTCGCGCAAGACGCCAAGCTCATCAACCAAAGCCCGTACAACGAAGGCTGGATTGTGAAAATGAAACCAGCCAACCTGCAAGCCGAGCTGGCTGAAATGCAAACCGGTGACGCGGCGGTGGAAGCATACCGCCAGAAAATTGAGAAGGAGGATTTGAAGGCGTGTGTGCATGTGGAAGGGTTTGAAGCATAACACTCGCCGCTCGTACTCCTACTCTTACTCCTACTCGCTTTTAAAAATCCTGAACGGCGAGTAAGAGCACGAGTAGGAGTAAGAGTTAAAATGGAGAAGAAATGGCACTTGATCTTTCCGGCAAAAAATACGCGCATATCGCTTACGACGAAAAAGAACGTCTCTTCAACGAAGTCAAAGCCGACTTGCGCTATGAAGAATATTTGTACGGCTGCTACGAGTGCGGCATCTGCGTCGCCGCCTGTCCTTCGGCGCGATTTTATGATTTCAGCCCACGCAAAATTGCCCAAGCTGTCGCGCGCGAGGACGTCGATCTCGTCTACACGTTGATGAACGACAGCGTGTGGGACTGCTCGCAATGTTTCTCCTGCGACCGTTGCCCGCGCAAAAACTCGCCCGGCGGCCTCATCACCATCATGCGCGAAGTCGCGGTGAAAAACGGCCTCGCCAGCGCGCAAGCAGCGCTCGAAGGCTACGGCCGCGTCGTTTACAAAATCATGTCCACCGGCACGCAAGTTTCTCCCGACATGCTGCAGCCCAGCGCGTTTCCCGATTGGGGCCCGCACGTGCAGGAAATCTCAAAAAACCTCGACGTGTGGCGCCGCGCGCTGCCTCCCGAAACCCATCACACCACCGAAACCGGCTGGCACGTCGACGACAAAACGCTCATCGAGCTTTATCTCATTTGGCACATGACCGGCGTGATGGATATGATCAAAGAAGTGGATGAAGGGCTGTTTATGATTTTGCAGGATGTGATGGAGGAGCGATTGGAAGAAGCAGGATATGATGTAAGTTTTGATTAAAGTTTGAAGCGACATTGCAATGAATCAAGTTTAAAAAATTTCCAACGGATAAAAAACGACCAACGGATAAAAAATTTTTAAAAATCCGTTGGCCGCCGTTCATCCGTTGGGCCTTTTTGTTTTTTTTAAAGGAGCATGAAAGATGATTCCCAGCGAGGCTTTAATCTCCAAGGCTAAAGACCGCCAGTTCGTCCGCGATCCGAGCCAGGCGCCGACGGAAGATTTCCATGACATTCTTTTCGATCTCGAAAAAGAGGGCGAATGGGAAGTGCAGCGCGTACCCGAGCCGTATGTCGAAGTCGAAACCAAATATGGCCGCAAGAAAAAAATTCCATTGCAGCATACGTGGCATCACAAAAGCTGTGGACAGTGCGGGCACATTCCCGGTTATTCCACCTCGATCTTTTGGATCAACCGCAAGCTCGGTTTGGATTATCAGGATCCGACGGATCAAACTTCCTGTACGGCGTGGAATTATTATGCCTCGGCAACTTCCAACGCTGCGGCGCAAGCAGCGGTAGCGATGCGAAATTTCGCCGCGGCGGCAGAGACGAGTTATTTTCCGATCATTCACTGCGGCACCAGTTTCGGCCATTACAAAGAAACGCGCCAGCAGCTCATTCACAGCCCGGAGCTGCGCCGGAAAGTGCGCGACATTCTCGCCCGTCTCGGCAAAAAATTCGTTATCCCCGAAGAGATCGTGCATTACAGCGAGTGGGTACACACCGTGCGCGACAAGATCGCCGAGCATCAAGTGCGCGACATGAGCATGATCCGCGCCACCGTGCATCCCGCCTGCCATTATCACAAGCTCATTGCCGAAGATGCGATTTACGATCCGGAGATTTACGGCGCGCAGCGTTCCGCCATCATCACCGGCACATTGAAAGCCATCGGCGTCGAAGTCGCCGATTACTCGACGTGGTTCGACTGCTGCGGTTTCGGCTTTCGTCACATTTTGGTCTCGCGTGATTTCTCGCGTTCTTTCGCGACTATGCGCAAGATCGAAGTGATGAAAGAAGAAGCCAATCCCGACGTCACCGTCACGCACGACACCGGCTGCGTCACCACGCTCGACCAAAGCCAGTTCGCCGCCAAAGCGCACAATCGCAACGTCGGCGTTCCGGTGATGTCGGATTCGCAGATTGCGGCGCTGGCGATGGGCGCGCATCCCTACAAAGTTTTGCAACTACATTGGCACAGCACCGACAACAAACCTTTCTTGCAAAAAGTCGGCATAGACACCGACAAAGCGTGGAATGAATTTGAAACTGCAGTGGAAAAATTGAAAAATGGACAACAACAATACCTCACGTGGGAGGATGCAGATGCCTGAGCAACCCATTTTGATCATCGGCGGTGGCCCGGCCGGCATGGAAGCGGCGCTCGCCATTGCTGATCTTGGCTATCACGCCATTCTAGTGGAAAAACGCCACCGTCTCGGCGGCACGCCCGACGAAGCCGGATACGCCGCGCTCACACCGGATTTTCGGGACGCTGGTGAAGCGATGGCGGAGATGGCGGCGCGAATCGAGAACAATCCGTTCGTGAATATCAAACTCAATTCGACCGTCGCCGCCGCGAGCGGCAGTGTTGGCCATTTCGAAGTGACGATTCAGAACGGCGCGGCGGCGGAGAAAGTAAATGCCGGCGCGGTGATCATCGCGACCGGCTTTCAACATTTCGATCCCGGACGCGAGACGCAGCAGTACGGTTATTACGAGTTCGACGACGTGATCACACTGGTCGATCTCGAAAAGATGCTGAAGGCGCACAACGTCGTGCGGCCTTCTAACGGCAAGCCGCCGGAGCGGCTCTGCTTCATTCAATGCGTCGGCTCGCGCGACCGCCAGATCGGCAACGAGTATTGCTCGAAGGTTTGCTGCGGCATCGCCTCGAAAGAAGCCATCGAAGTGCGCCAGCAACTGCCGAATTGCAAGGTCTTCATTTTTTATATCGACATGCGCATGTACGGTTACTGGGAAAACGAAATTTACTGGCCGGCGCAGGAGAAGTACAAAGTCAATTTTGTGAAAGGTATCGCCACGGAAATTTTGCAAAAAGGCGACCGCCTGCTAGTGCGCGGCGAAGATACAACGATGGGGCGCCCGATGGAAGTGCCGATGGACATCGTCGTGCTCTCCGTCGGCATGGAACCCAGCGCGGGCACCCGCGAGCTGGCGAAAATTTTTGGCGTGCAGCAGAACAAATACAAATTCATCGAAACCATCGGCGGCGCGCTCAATACCGTTGCCACCAGCGTCGAAGGCGTCTTCGCCTGCGGCGCTGCCACCGGCCCGGCGGATTTGGAAGATTCGATTTCCTCTGCAGCCGCCGCGGCGATGAAAGCCATTGCCGCAGTGCGAAAGAGCGCGAAAAAAGCGGAGTAATGGATTGCTGGATTGTTGGATTAATGGAACCGAACAATCCAACACTCCAGAAATCCAATAATCCAAAAATCCAGTAATCCATCAATCCCATTTCCATGGCACAGGTTGTTGATACCGAGAGCGCCAAAGAGTTCATGCGCGAGGCGCTGGACAAAGTTGCCAGCGAAGAGCTGCTGAAAATTTGCAGCGAAGTGGAGCTGAAATCGCAATGGTTTCGCGAGAAGTTGGATCGTGAGGCTATCCCCAAGCTCTCCTCCGCGGAATATTTCTCGCTGCTGCGCCGGATTTTTGCAACGCGCCGGAAAGCCGAGGCGATTCTCAAACAATTTCCTCTGGAGAATTTGCGCGAGTGGACTGCGGCCCTGCTGTACGGAAACGGCGAGGTCAAAACCCGCTTTCAGAATTTTGTGGACAAGCTCGATGGCTTCGATAACAACCTCCGCCGCGATTTTGCCAGCGAAATTTTGCACTTCACCGATCCGGAAAAATACTGGCTGTGGACGCGCTGGATGTGGGATCCGAAAACCCGCACCGGCGCGCTGCCGCTGGTCACGTATTCGGCGTATGATTTCAGCGGCGAAACCGCCGGCGACATTTATATGCGCGTCGGCGAAGCCGTGGCCTTCGTACATCACGTCGGCGAAGCCGCGGGATTTCAAACCATCAGCAAAACCATCTTCGGCACCGATGTTTTTCTGAGCTGCGTTTACGTCGTTTATGTTTACACTGTCTTGCGTATGCGCATGACGCAGGAGTTCAACAAGGTTATGCCAGGGTTGCCGGAGTTTTCGAGGAGGTTGTTGGGGGTTTATCAGAGGCCAGTAAGGAATGAATCAAATAACTCAGCGATGCAGGTCGTTTAATCTTGGATATTAGCCGAGTTGAATCGCCTGTGGAACAATACAAAGGGCAAATAAACATGGATAAGAAAACGTTTCGACGATTTGGATGGGCTGTTTATCTTAGCATCGCCCTTATTGCCTTCATTCTAATTTTATTAGCCGCTCATGAATTTGAAGTTGGCATAACTCATGATCTTTTGTTGAATCTCTCTACAGAGCTACTTGGCGTAGCTGTCATTTTCTTTTTTGTTTATCAATTTTTTAGATGGAGTCCTGAGGAAGAACAACATAAAGAGCAGGAAAGGTTGTTGAATAATTTTAAGAACCAGATTGAACAAACTCAAGCGGAACTGAAACACATCGAACAATTATTTTCAAATTTACTTACAAAATCATTAGGAGGGAAATACTTAAAGGGGCCAGAAAAAATATACAATTCTGCCCTTCGCCTTTATGAATCCGTTGAGAAACAAATCAGGGTGCTCCAAATTGCAAGTGGCCCTCAGCCCCCTCCTGAGTATGCAGAAGCAGCCGCTCGCATAATGCAGGCAAAAATGCAGGATGGTATTGTAATAAAATTCGATGCTGTCCTAGTTTTAAACTTGGAAAAACTTCCGCCAGATTTTAAGGAAAGGAATAACGTTCGTTTCGGTATATATGAGAAGTATGGTGTTAGAGATTGGATTTCACTTTATTTGCTAGATCAAAAACACCCACTTGGTTTTACTATTTTCATCGTTGATAGAAAACATGCCCATATAAGCTTCACTACTTTAGCTGGAGTGAAGCAATTAGAAAGCGCCGTTGAATTTGAGAATCAACCTTTAATCGCATCCGATCTCGCAGATTGGTATGATCAGATTGTTCTTCGAGCAGCAATATCCTACGAAGATTGGCTCCAACAACATTCCTAACGCACGAAAAGCCCAATACGAAAACAAAATCGAATGACTTATAAAGGAGTCGATAATGTGCATAACTGTTAGGCAATTATCTCTGAAGTTTTCTACAATGGTCAAGTTAATTCTTGTTTTAACTTTTATCCGGCTCTTTCCAAATGCTTTAGCTCAAGAAAAGGGAAAAAATCGACTTTCGCAGGAAATTGACCGGCGTTCTTCAGAGGTTGAAGCAAAAGTCATTAACTGGCGGCGAGACATCCACCAACAACCTGAGCTTTCAAACCAAGAATTCAGAACGGCTCAGTTAGTCGCGGCACATCTACGAAACCTCGGTATAGAAGTAAAAACAGAAGTTGCTCATACAGGAGTAGTTGGTATTCTCAATGGTGATAAGAAAGGCTTTGTAGTTGCATTACGCGCTGATATGGACGCGCTACCTGTTACTGAGGCTCTAGATCTGCCCTTTGCATCAAAGGTCAAAACAAATTACAACGGACAAGAAGTAGGCGTGATGCATGCCTGCGGTCACGACGCACATGTAGCCATACTTATGGGCGTCGCTGAAGTACTTTCTACAATGAAAGATAGGCTTCCCGGAGCAGTAAAATTCATTTTTCAACCTGCCGAGGAGAGTGGCCCTGAAGTAGAGGCAGGAGCAAGACTGATGATTCGAGAAGGCATTTTAGAATCACCAAAGCCAAATGTAATTTTTGGATTACATGTTGGCCCATATCCATTCGGCACGATATGGTATAGATCTGGCCCTGCTATGGCTAGTGGTGATGTATTGCGTATTGTTGTTCATGGACGACAAACTCATGGAGCCAATCCCTGGGCTGGCATCGATCCTATTGTTGTTGCATCACAGATTGTACTCGGTCTACAAAATATTGTGAGTCGTCAAATTAACATAACCGAAGCTCCGGCAATAATCTCCATAGGAAGTATTCATGGAGGCGTTCGTGCCAATATCATTCCTGGAGAAGTGGAAATGCTTGGTTCTATTCGCGCTTTCGACCCTAAAATGCGAACTGATATTCATGAGCGTATTCGAAGTACCGCTACTTTAATTGCACAAAGCGTTGGCGCTACTGCAGATGTGATAATCAATTTAGGTTATCCCGTTACTGTGAATGACCCCAGCCTTACCAAACGTATGATCCCTGTTTTAGAAAAAGCAGCGGGAAAAGAAAAAACTTTTCCAGCACCCTTGCTTACAAACTCTGAAGATTTTGCTTATTACCAGCAGCAAATACCTGGGCTGTTTTTCCAACTTGGAATTGTTCCAAAAGATCAAGATTGGACTAAGGCCGCTCCGAATCACTCTCCAAATTTCTATGTAGATGAAAGTGCTTTGATTGTTGGGGTGCGTGCTTTGTCTCTTCTGGCTATCGAGTATCTCAATGGTAAGTGAATTTCATAATCATTGTCATGATTATCAACGATTACAAAAAGGTAAAACATGAAAGGTGAGAGCTTCTTGGTTGCTGTAGCCCAAATTGGCATAATGTTAGGCGGATTTGCTGGCTTTGTAAGTATGTTTCGGCAGACCGGTCGAGAATGGATACCTCAAGAGATAGAAGGAATCAAATTGATAATTCAATGTACTTTTGGAACGACATGCTTCGCCCTTTTACCATTTCCGTTATTCTTTATGCTCGAAGTAGAAACTGCTGTATGGAGAACATCAAGTTTTTTTCTTGCTTGCTTTTTGGCATTTGAGATTTTATTACAAAGGGCCAAGGTTAAAAAATTAACTGGAATGGGTGCACCACCGCGTGGCCCTATGGTTCTTTTCTTTTTCATTCCGACATCTATATTATTTATAGCTCAACTTTTGAATACATTTAGATGGAGTTCTATAGCTGCACTTGCATGGGGTTTACTTTATCTTTTAGTCGCAGCTGGAATACAGTTATTTAACTTTCTAATACACTTCAGGCTTGATTCAAATAAAGAAAACAGCCAACCGAAAACCGTTGCCAAAGAAGAAAGTGTGGTAGTGAATACTGAACGCTCATAGCAAATTGCAATAGGTGTCATCGGCAAGCTATCCCGAAAAAATGAACAATCGAATATGTAGAATACGAGATGTTCAGTTTAACGAAAGCCACTGATCCAAAGGTTTTCGTTTTTTATCTTTACGATTTTGCGAATGGAAGAGCGTTAAATAACGAAAAGAGAATAGAAGAAGTTTTCGAAAACTGATCAGCATTATGGAGCAAGCGCAATGGGTTCACTTCTCACCGTTGACAAAGAACGAATCTTAGAAAAAGAGCACGTCGTTCAGGAAGGTCTCGACATCTCCGGCCATTGGAATCGCATGTTCGAGCAGCGGGTGGTGTGGGATTACACGCCGGAGCTGATCGAAAAAGTCACGGCGCTGGAAGGCGGCGAATCGCTCGGCTGGTGCTATCAATGCGCCCAGTGCGTACCGGTGTGCCCGGTGGACATCGTCGGCGATTATGGCCCGCGCAAAATTTTCCGCAAAGTGCAGACCGGCATGGATTTGTTCAACAGTCCGGATTTGTGGCAATGCACCACCTGCATGAACTGCCTGCGCGTTTGCCCGAAAGAAGTGGACATGATCCAAATCATGCCGGCGGTGCGCGAGCAGGCGGTGCTCAATGGCTACGTGCCGAAAGAGCTGCAAACCATGTTTCAAAACTGCGCCGAGTATGGCAACCCCATCGGCGAGTCACCCCGCAAGCGCGCGGATTGGACGAAAACCGCCGGCGTGCCCGTGCCCATCATGTCGCAGATCAAAAAGCCGGTCGACGTGCTGTGGTTCGTCAGCGATTATCCCAGTTATCACAAACGCGGCATCGACGCCTCCCGCGCGCTCGCTCGCCTCTTCAACACCCTCGGCGTGGACTTCGGCATTCTCGGCGTCGAAGAAAAATGCGACGGCGACTCGCAGCGGCTCGCGGGTGAGCCAGGCTTGTTTGAAGAGTTGGCGATACACAATATCAAAATGTTGAAAAAATACAAATTCAACAAAATCGTCGTCACCGATCCCCACGCGCTGAACGCATTCCGTAAAGAATATCCCAAACTCGGCGGCCAGTTTGAAGTCGAGCATTACACCACCTTGCTCGCCTCCAAGCTGGAGCAATTGCAGCCGCTGCTCAAAAATGAAATCAAACAGAAAGTCACGTTTCACGACCCCTGCTATCTCGGCCGGCACAACGGCGAGTACGAATCGCCGCGCAAATTGCTCCGCGCCATTCCCGGCCTGCAATTCGCCGAGATGTGGCGCTGCAAAGAGAATGGCTACTGCTGCGGCGGCGGTGGCGGCGGCATGTGGCTGGATTCGTTCATGGCCGATCACGTCAGCGAGCGCCTCTCCGAGCGCCGCGTGCGCGAAGCCGTCGAAATCGGCGCGGAAGTGCTGGCCATTTGCTGCCCGTATGAAGTCTCTCGTTTCGAAGACGCCGTAAAATCCACCGGCAACGAAGGCAAGCTAATCGTGCGGGATATTGTGGAGTTGTTGGATGAGGCGATGGGGAAATAAAGCTGGGGTTAAACACTTAAAATTCCATGAAGTTCGCTTGAAGATTTAAAAGTGTAAGGTGGTTTCGTATATAGTAATAGAGAGGCCAATATGACGAGCGGCATTTCTGCGAAGCTGCTGGAAGAGTTTAGCCATCCAGATTTTGTAAACAGATTAAAGGCCGGAAACGAAGCGGCTTATCGGGAGTTGGTCGATGGCATCTTGCCGTGGGCCAAGCGTTTTATTAAAAAGAAATACGGCCTATCCGAAGAGGACGCCAGAGACGTTACGCAGGATTTCTTCCAACGCATCCTTGAAAAGATCGATCAGTACGACGCAAACGAAGGGCGATTTTTATCTTGGGCTTTTCAAATACTGAGAAATCTTGCAGTGGATTGGCTGCGCCGTAACAAAAGGCTTGCGCTTGTATCCGTCGATCCTTTGCAAGTGGACGAGATGGCGCAATCGTTCGACGACGACCCAACGGCGAAACCAAAAGACGATCTCTCGCCGCTTGAAAAATTGCCCAAAGAACTTCGCATGGCTTTTTTGAAATTGAACGACCGCTACCAGCAGTTTCTGGGTCTGATGCTTTTAGGAAAACCCGACGACACGATCAGACAAATATTGGAAATTCCCAACGAAGGCGCTTTATGGACACTGCGGTCGCGAGCACTGTCCAAGCTAAAGGAAGAATTTGAAAGAATTAAACAGAAGGGAGATTGATTATGAACCAATATGAAGACAAAGGGCTGGCGGATTTCGAGACGTATTTATTCTCGTTCATGAATGACGCAACGGAAAGCACGCCGCTAACAAATGACGAAGTAATTGCCATCCTGCAAAATTATGGCCCGCCGGAGGAAGTTTCTCAGGAGGAAAAAGAGCATCTTGTCAAGCTCATGAAAGAAACAAACCTGCGGCGAATGGAGCTTGCAAGGAAAATGCAAAATCTTCATCTGATTCGCTCACTTGGTGAATTGCTCCAATTATTTTGCGAATGGAAAAATTTTTCTCAGGGCCGATTGGTCCGTTTGTTGAATTTAACGGAAGAACAATTCAGGGCGCTGCAACAAGATAGAGTTTCTCCAACAGAATTGGGAAAGGAGCGGATTTTTAAATTTGCCGCCCTTGTCAACACTTCCATTCAAGATTTGGTGGCTATACTCGATCAAACCGTCAAACTGCTGAAACTGAAACCCACAGCCAAGTTTGTTGACGGGCGTGTTCTGGTCTATTACGAAGCAAGGGAACCGAAGTTGTTAAGGGTTATGGAAGCTTCTCCGAATAAGCCGGAATCTACTTTGGATAATTCCGAAGAAACTACCGAGCTAGAGAGAAGCTGGGAAACACTTCGCCTCGAATTGCTGCAAGAAGGGGCTACGAGCAAAATTGTGGGTTAGCCGCAACCTTGTTGTCTTTTTGAATGACGCTTGCTATGAGATTATTGAAAATTCTGCAGGAGAACGAATGAACATCATCGTCCCCATCAAACAAGTCCCCGATCTCGTTGAGGAATTGGAAATCAACGAAGACGGAACCGATTTAAATCGTGACGCGGTCAAATACAAAATCAACGAATTTGATGATCACGCACTCGAAGAAGCGCTGCAACTCAAAGCCGAAGCCGGCGGCAGTGTGACTGTGTTGGCGCTCGATGGCGAAGACATCGACAAGATGCTTTACACTGCCATTGCCAAAGGCGCAGATAAAGGCGTTAAAATCACCGGTGATTTCAGCGGCGGCGTGGCTTCTCATGTTGCCGCGAAAGCGATGGCCAATGCCATTGGCGCGAGGCCTTATGATTTGATTCTCACCGGCGTGCAAGCCGTGGATGATCGCGACGGCCAAATGGGCGTATTACTGGCTAATTATCTCGGCGTGCCGCATGTGAGCGTCGTCACCGGTGTCAAAGTTGATGGCGGCAAAGCCGTCGTGCACAAAGAATATTCCGGCGGCGTGATGGCCGAGTTCGAAGTCGATCTGCCCGCGGTGTTGGGCATCCAAGCCGCGCGCGAAACGCCGCGCTATGTTGCCGTCAGTCGCGTGCGCCAAGTGACGAAAGACGCGGCGCTCGAAGAAGTCGCGGTTGGCAATGTCGCGATTGAGGTTGGTTCCAATGTTCGCCGCATGATGAAGCCGGAAAAAGGCGCCCGTGCCGAAATGATCGAAGGCAGTCCGGAGGAGATTGCGGACAAGATTATTGCGTTGATGAAAGATAAGGGTTTGAAGAAGTGACCGTAGCCCAGACGGCCCGTCTGGATTAACCAAGTGAACTTTATTTATTTTGTCATTCTGCAAGAATCTTTTTTGTATCAAGCACTTGACGCAGATTGAAAAAAGATTCCTGCGGAATGACAAGCCAATAGCAAGGAATCCTCTAATGAGTCAAGACATCTTCGTTGTTGCTGAACACCTGAAAGGCAAGCTCGCCGATGTGACGTTTGAATTGCTCGGCAAAGGCCGCGAGCTGGCTGATGCCAAAGGCGGAAATCTCGTCGCCCTGCTGTTGGGCAATGGCGTAAAAAATCTGGCTGGCGAGATGGGCATTGTCAACCAGGTGATTTCCGGCGAACATGCGCAATTGGAAAATTTTAATCCTGAAACTTACAGCACTGCATTGGCGGAAATCGTCAAGGCCAAATCTCCAGCAGTGACACTCATCGCGAATTCTTCGATGGGCATGGATCTCGCGGCGGCGCTGTCGGTTAAGACGAATCTGCCGTTGGTGACTTATGCCATCGACGTGAAAGTCGAAGACAATTCGCTCGTCGCCATCAGCCAGCTTTATGGCGGCAAGTTGAATGTGGAGTCGCAGTTTTCGATAGAAGGCGCCGTCGTTTGTATGTTGGCCGGCTCCTCTCCTGCCGATAAAGGCCGTGCTGCCGGTTCGCCCGCGGTTGAAGATTTTGCGCCGCCCTCGTCGCTCGCTTCGCCGAAAGTGCGCTTCAAGAAATTGATCGAGCCGGAAGGTGGCGACGTTGATATCACCACGCAAGATATTTTGGTCAGCGTCGGGCGCGGCATTCAGAGCGTTGACAACATTCCGCAGATGCAGGAACTGGCTGAGACGCTTGGCGGGGCGCTCTCTTCCTCGCGGCCGATTGTCGACAGCAAGTGGCTGCCGAAGACGCGGCAAGTCGGCAAATCCGGCGTGAAAGTCAAGCCGAAATTTTATCTCGCGCTCGGCATCAGCGGCGCGCCGGAGCACATCGAAGGCATGAAAGACGCCGAGCTAATCGTCGCCATTAACTCCGATCACAATGCGCCGATTTTTGATTACGCGCACTACGGCGTGGTTGGCGATCTTTTTGATGTTGTGCCGGCGTTGACGGAGAAAGCCAAAAGCTGAGGCCATCAGCGAACCTTTCAATCATTCTACGATTTTTCTATCCCACCAAAAGCAAAAGCCGATTCGGTGATCACCGGATCGGCTTTTTTTATAGCGCTTTTCATTTGAGTGGGAAGTTTGTCATTCCGAGCGAAGCGAGGAATCTTTGTATAAAAGGATTCCTCGTCGCTACGCTCCTCGGAATGACATATCCATCCATTTGAAAACCGCTATAGTCAAGCTTACATCAGAACGTGCACGGGTTTGAACAGGTTCTGATCGAATTGCAACAGTTTAGTTGAAGTTATACCTGAAACCAAACTGAATTTGGAACACATCGGACCTAAAATTAGTCGGTTCGTAGGTTTTGGAAATCAACTGACTTCCGATGTTTCTCAATCTGTAGAGAGCTCTTCCTTGGGTATCCGCGGGACGAGCAATCAAAGGCGTTGTCGTAACTAAACGCTGACCGACGCCCCAATCTTTGTCCAGAAAATTACTGACATTCAGAAAATCAATCCGGAATTGCAAAGAATTACGGGTGTTGGAAATCTTGGTAAACACCTCCTGCACAATGCTCAGGTCGGCCCTGAAAACCATTGGCAGCTTGATGCCGTTGCGTTCGGCGTATTTGCCGCGGTTGGCGCTGAGATACTTGTCTTGCTTGATAAAGGCCTCCCAAGCCGCAGCTTGTTGTGCAGCCGTGAAAGTTGCGCCGGACGCCGTGAATTGTTCAAAATTCATTTCGGAAGCGTCGCGCGGAATATAAATCAGATCGTTGGCCGTGCCGCCATCGCCGTTCAGGTCGCCGCTGAAGGCGTAGCTGGCATTACCAAGGGAAAAACCTTCCCAGAATAAGGACACGGTCGTGCCGCCAAAGTTAAAGTATTCCTTGCGGTAGGAGAGCGCCGCAAGAACTCTATGCCCTGGAGAAGTGTTGGAGAATCCTAAAGCCGGATTGTTCGGATCACCAAATATGGCATTGCCAAAGTACGAGCCAGAAGCGATAGATCCGGGATCAACGGTATTCTTGGCTTCGCCATAGCTGTAGGCGACTTTGGCAAACAAGCCTTTGCTGAAAGGTTTTTCCAACGACGCCGCCACGTTCCAGGACTTGCCCTCATTTTGGTTTTTCAGAACGGTGGCATTCGCGACATTAGAGTTGATTCTGTTGCTCGTCCATCTTGGGCGGTTATCGACGCCAGTGAAGCGTGTTTGAGCCGCCGGCAGGTTGGCATTGATGTAGTAGAGACCGTTGACATCGCGGTTGTAGAGAAGTTCAGCCGTTCCAATCAATCCGAAGGGCAATCTTTGATCAATGGCAATATTGCTTCGCCACAACTGGGGAAACTTAAAATTCGGATCGGTCAACGCCAATTCATAGCTCGAAGCCGGCGCGCCGGTTACATTCGTCGGCTTGTAACTATCCGGATTGGGGTTGAACGGCCGGCCGCCCTGAGCAATGGTGCGGCCCGCTGGGATGTTGTCAAATTGTTCAAAACCGGTCAGCACACCGGTGTTGCCAATCTGGTTCGAAATCCATACGTAAGCCGGACGGCCGGTAAATACGCCCGTGCCGCCGCGAACCTGGGTGCTGCGGTCGCCGGTTACATCCCAGTTGAAACCCACCCGTGGTGACCACAGGAAATTTGCATCAGGGAGCTTATCCGTCTTGTATTGGATAGTATTTCCGTTCTCCTCCCTGAATGAAAGCTGATCAGCCAGCGCGTTGTCATAACCGGTATCGCCAAAGTTGGGCACATCAATTCGCAAACCGATGGTCAACCGCAAATCCTTGTTGACCTGCCACTCGTCCTGGCCATAAACACCCCAATAAAATACCTCCAGCGGCTGGACCGGCTTCTCCTGGCCGGGGATATTATTCCAACGCACCTGGAAGCGCCGCAGGGCAACCGGGGAGCTTGTGCGGTTTGGATTTGCAATATAGCTTCTGGCGTCTCTATAGAAATCGGCCAGAGAATTATAGACGTAAACACTTTGCGAGCCGGGGAAGAACACGTTTTCAGATTCGTACCGTTCCGCGCTCACGCCGAACGTCAGATTGTGCTTGACTCCATAGATCGTGAAGTTATTCTGGACTTGGAAACTGCTGTAGCGCAGCTCGTTGTTCGGTGTGAATGGCTCAAAACCAAAAGAAGTATAGACGGAACCACCTTCAAGGACATCGACTAAGGGGAAGAAGCTACCCCGGGAGTCACGGCTTTCGTCGTGGTGAGAATAACCCACGATGAGATTGTTGGCCTTATTAGCGCCAAACGTGGTGTTCCACTCACCCACCAGCGAGCGAATATTTTCCAGAATGATGTAATTCGAATTTTGGAAATTCAAGCCAGTGGTATTGCTTCTTCTGGTCCCAAAACCCAGCGAAGAAGAGTTCGATAACAACACATCGGTATCCGAATCCAAATGGTTGTAACGCAGGCTCAACTTGTTGCGGTTGTTCAGATTAAAATCCAGTTTCGCGATTAATTTCTTGGAGGGTGTTCCATGATCATAGCCCTGATAGTCCCCAGTTTCGTATCCAAGACTATCTTTCAAAAAACTCCTGAGCCGATTCAGGTCGGAAGACAAGACTCTGGTTACACTACCAGCCACGGCCTCCCCGCCGGCATTGGCTCTGAAAGTTGTTCCCGGTTCGGTCAGTTCGTCGCCTTCATAGCTGGCAAAGAAAAACAGTTTGTTTTTAATGACTGGACCACCCAGGCGGACACCGATTTGGTTGTATTTAAACGTGCCGGGATTGAATCTCAAAGCTTTCGCCTCTCTGCCAACCAAGTCTTCGTTACGGGTTTGAGTATAGACGGAACCCGAGAACTGATTGGTACCGCTTTTGGTGACGGTGTTAACGCCGGCGCCGACGAAATTGCCTTGACGCACATCGTAAGGCGCGATGTTGACCTGCAACTGTTCGATCGCGTCCAGAGAAATAGGCGCAACACCGGTTCTGTCGCCGGGCTTGCCGGCCAAGCCAAAGGAGTTGTTGAAATAAGAACCATCAACAGTGATGTTATTTAGGCGATTATCCTGGCCGGCAAAGGAGAAACCAAAACCGGAAGGATTGAACTGAGGCGTCAAGCGGGCAAAGTCTTCGATTCTTCTGGAAATGGTCGGAAGCGAGGCAATGGCTTCTCGACTAACGGAAGTTGCCGCGCCGGTCCGAGAGGCGCTCAAGATTGGGTCCCGTTCCGCTACGGTAGAAACTTCGCCTAATTCAACCGCTTCTTCGGGCAGCACAAAATCGATCTTCAAATCCTGCCCCAGCGTCAGATGCACGTTTTGCTGTTTTTGCATTTTATAGCCGATATAGCTGGCAGAGACCTCATAAGGCCCGCCAACACGCATACCCGGGATGTTGAAACGCCCATCGCCGCGCGAAATCACTCCGAAAATCGAACCGCTCGGGGTGTGCACGGCCACGACATTGGCGCCAACCAAGGTCTGTCCCTTATTGTCTACGACGGTTCCGTTCAGCGAGGCCGTGGTGACGCCTTGGGCAAACGCCAGCGCCGGCAGCAACAGGCAGCATAACAACAGCCGGTAAAACTTTGACACTTTTTGCATGATTTCCTCACTCCAAATGGTTAAGTTAAGGGTTAATTTTCAAAGCCCTATTTGAAAGTAAATCCCGTTGAGGTGTTGTGTTTTTTTGCGCATTCACTCCTTTCGTTTGGACATAAAAAAAGCGTCACTACCCCGGTACGTAGACGCTTTTAAGGTTTGGTTTACGTTTCTTCTGCGTGCAAGCTTATTCATAACGTTGTTGATGCGTTTTTGATGAACATCCTGTGCCCAAGAAATGTCTTGCCTGTAATATTAAGCAATTCTAACCAAATTGGCAAGAAAAATTTTGCCGCCGCCACATGAATTTAAAATTCGAAAATTAACTCGGGATGAGATAAAAATGAAGAAACGGTTATCTGAAACCGATTGAATAAAAACACGCGCGCTTATTGATTCTTGCCGTTCTAATGCTTATATTGTGTAGATTTAGAAAAGTGTTAGCCGCTAAACTTATTTGTTAGAGAAAATTGTTTTATGTCCGAACACAACGCAGACACGAGCCGATCGGGATTGGAAAAAGTTTACAATCCCAAAGAGGTGGAAGATCGGCTCTACCAGTTTTGGCTGGCGAAAAATTATTTTCACGCTGAAATCGATCCGGCCCGGCAGCCGTACACCATCGTGATTCCGCCGCCGAACGTGACGGCGCAATTGCACATGGGGCATGCGTACGACAATACCCTGCAGGATATTCTCATCCGTTTTCATAAAATGCGCGGCTACGAAGCCGAATGGATGCCCGGCACCGATCACGCCGGCATCGCCACGCAAAACGTCGTGGAAAAATTTTTGAAGAAAGCTGAGAACAAAACGCGCCACGATCTTGGCCGTGAAGAATTCGTCCGCCGCGTGTGGGAATGGAAAGAGAAATACGGCTCGATCATCATCGAGCAACTGAAGAAGCTCGGCTTTGCCTGCGATTGGGAGCGCACCCGCTTCACGATGGACGAAGGCCTTTCGCACGCTGTGTCCGAAGTGTTCGTGCGTCTTTATAATAAAGGCTTGATCTATCGCGGCAAATACATTATCAACTGGTGCCCGCGCTGCATGACCGCGTTGTCGGACGAAGAAGCCGAGCACAAGGAGACTTCCGGAAATTTGTGGCACATCAAATATCCGCTTTACCGCAGCAAGAAATTCATCATCGTGGCCACAACGCGGCCGGAGACGATGCTCGGCGACGTGGCGGTAGCCGTGCATCCGGAAGACAAACGCTACAAAAAGCTGATCGGCAAAATCGCCTGGCTGCCGATTCTGCATCGTAAAATTCAAATCCTCGCCGATGAAGCCGTCGACCCGAAATTCGGCACCGGCGCCGTGAAAGTGACGCCGGCGCACGACCCCAACGATTTTCTCATGGGCGAGCGCCATCAGCTCGAGCCGATTCTCGTCATGAACGAAGATGGCACGATGAACGCCAACGCCGGCCCATTTGAAGGCCTCGACCGATTGGAAGCGCGCAAAAAAGTGGTGGAGCAGCTCGAACGCGAAGAGCTGATCGAAAAAATCGAGGAACACACGCGCCCGGTGGGCCATTGCTATCGCTGCGGCACGACGGTCGAGCCGTATCTTTCCACGCAATGGTTCGTGAAAATGAAACCGCTGGCCGAGCCGGCGCTCGCTGCCGTGCGAGACGGGCGAATTAAAATTCGCCCCACACGGTGGATCAAGGTCTACGAACATTGGATGGAAAACATTCGCGATTGGTGCATCTCCCGGCAGTTGTGGTGGGGTCATCGCATTCCGATTTATTATTGCGAAAAAGATCATAAGACGGCTTCAACCACCGCGCCGGAAAAGTGTATCACTTGTGGAAGCGCTGGCTTGCGCCAAGATCCCGACGTGCTGGACACTTGGTTCAGCTCATGGCTTTGGCCGTTCTCGACCTTCGGCTGGCCGAAGGAGACGCCGGAGCTGAAATATTTTTATCCCGGCAGCACGCTGGTGAGCGGCCACGAGATTATTTTCTTCTGGGTGGCGCGCATGGTGATGGCCGGCATCGAGTTCATGGGCGATATTCCGTTCCGCAATATTTATTTGCACGGCATTGTGCGCGACGCGCAGGGCCGCAAAATGAGCAAATCGCTCGGCAACGGCATCGACCCGTTGGACATGATCGCACAATATTCCGCCGACGCCGTGCGCCTGTCGCTGCTCATGCTCAGCTCCGAAGGCGCCGACATCAACCTCGCAGAGCGCGATTTCGAGATTGGCCGCAATTTTACCAACAAAATTTGGAATGCGTACCGCTTTCTTGCGATCAATTTGGATGAGTCCATCGTGCACGCCGCCAATCCCGATACCATCGACGCCGCGCGCCAACAAAATCGCCTCGAATTGGCGGATCGCTGGATTCTCTCGCGCTACAACCAAGCCGTGCAGCGTCTCACTGCGGCGCTGGATGAATTTCATTTTCACGAAGCCATCGACGCGGTGTACGGCTTTTTCTGGAAGGAATATTGCGATTGGTATTTGGAAATCATCAAGCCCCGATTGAACGGCGATGACGCCGAGGCCAAAAAGACGGCGCTGGTGATCGCAACGTTTGTCATGAAGAACACGATGAAATTGCTGCATCCGTTTGCGCCGTTCATCAGCGAAGCGATCTGGCGCGGCGAAGGCTACGCCCGTCAGGGCTCGACAGGGAGCCTGGCGCTCGGTCGTCATGAAGCCGAAAGTATCATGACCGCGGCGTGGCCGGATGTGCTTTTGGGTTTTGATGACAAGCAGGCTGAAGCCCAATTTACGCTGTTGCAAGAGATGATCGGCGCCATTCGCAATATGCGCGGCGAGATGAACATTCCACCCGGCAAAACCGCCGAAATTCTCATTGCCGGCGGCGACGGCCAGGATCCGGCGATCATCACGCAGCACGAGAGTTATTTCGAGCACCTGGCACGGACGCGCGCCGTGAAGTATGATCGCCATCTCGCGCGCCCGAAACAAGCCGCCTCCGCCGTGGTGAAAGATTTTGAAATCTATCTCCCGCTCGCCGATTTGATCGACGTCAACGTGGAGCGCAACCGCCTCGAAAAGGAACGCCAGCGCTTGGAGAAATTGCTGGAAGATCTCAACCGGCGTTTGTACAGCCAGGATTTCGTCTCCAAAGCCCCGCAGCAAGTGGTGGAACGCGAGCGCCAGAAGAAATCCGACTTCGAGACGAGCCTGAAAAAGATCGTGGCGAATATGGAACAGTTGGCGGCGTGATGTTGTCGTTGTGCCTTTAGACTTTTGGCGATTGTTAGGAACGGAGGGAGGAAGCTTGCATGCGGATTGACGCTCTTGATTATTTTGATGCAGCGAAAGAACGGTTGAACGAAGCCAATTTGCTCTACGAAAATGAGCGCTATTCATTGGCGTTGTATGTTGCCGGAGTGGCGGTGGAGTCGTTGCTGCGGGCGTATATCGTGCGCGTAAATCCAAAATTCGAGGCGGCGCATGATTTGTACTTGCTGTTGGACGCGAGCAATCTTCACTCTTTTTCTGCGCCTACTGAAAGCCAGCAGGTTTTTGCCGCCATCACCATGCTATTCAGGCGCTGGAGAAATGATTTTCGTTATACCTCAACTGATCGCCTGCGGCGTCGCCTAAAGAAATTGAAGCTGGACAGAGGCATTCGCGGCGATTTTTTGAAAGAAAATAGCCGCATCGCTATCGAAGCGGCAAAGCTTATTCTCAAAATTGGAGTGGCAAAATGGAAAACATCATGATTCGTGTTCACAAGGCGCTGCGCAAGGAATTTTCGCCCAAAGAAATTCTTTTGCAATCTGCCGGCGGGGGAATGGTCGGCGGTTGGATCATTTCAAAATCTTTTGCAAAACTTTCGGAATTTGAGCGCCAGCAAAAAGTTTGGAAATTGTTTGATATGTATCTCAACGAAAAAGACCGGCACCGTATTGTGGGATTTCTGACCTTCACCCCGTTGGAGAAAAAGATGGCCTTCGACGATGATTTTGGTGATTTCGCGGTTTCCTCGAAAGGGAAATCATTAGCGAAAGGAGCCAAGAAAACGATAGCCAATGGCCGGAAAAATATTTTGAGAAGAAGGGCCATGAGCAAATGAGGCTATAACCAAACTTGAACCTATTAACCGTTTGGAAAAACAGGTTGAAAAATGAAAACCAAACACCTTTTCACAATCGCGCTATCAACGATGATTCTTAACGCCGCCGTCTTTGCCCAAGGCCCGCAAGTCCGTGTCACGGTTTACAACAACAATCTCGCGCTGGTTCACGAGACCCGACAGATGGATTTGCCTAAACCAACAGGTGTCTGCTCGTATCGTGACGTTGCGGCGTACATCGACCCGACTTCGGTGCATTTTAAATCGGTTTCCAATTCCGAAGCTGTGCGGGTGTTGGAGCAGAATTTTGAGTACGATCTCGTCAGCGCCGACAAAATTTTGCAGCGCTATCTCGACCAAAATGTGCGGCTGATGAGCAAGCAGGGCAGCCCCATCGAAGGCAAGCTGTTGAGCGTCGGCGGCAATGTGGTTTTGCAAGCCGCCGATAACTCCATTCGTATTTTGAACAACAGTGAAATCGTTTCCACCGAGCTGCCGAAACTGCCCGAAGGCTTGATCACACGCCCAACGCTGGTTTGGCAGGTGCAAAACAACGGCCCGGCCAAGCAGATGGTCGAAGTGTCTTATTTGACCAGCGGCATGAATTGGCATGCCGAGTACGTCGGTATTTTGGATGCCAACGATCAAAACATGGATCTCGCCGCCTGGGTTTCAATCGAAAACAATTGCGGCGCGTCGTATCAAGACGCCAAAATTTTGCTCATTGCTGGCGATATTCATCGCGCTGAGCCGCCGCGGATCATGCGCAGGACCATGCAGATGGAAGCGTTGGCGGTCGCGCCGGATTTCGAGGAGAAAGAATTTTTCGAGTATCATCTTTACACCCTCACGCGAGCTTCTACGCTCAAAGATCGCCAGCAAAAACAAATCGAACTTTTCCCCGCGGCACGAACGCCGGTCACGAAAGAGTATACCTACGACGGCGCGAGAAATCAGAAGAAAGTCAATGTGACCATCACGTTCAAAAACAAGAAAGAAGCCGGACTCGGCATCGCTTTGCCCGCCGGCAAAGTGCGGCTGTATAAACCGGAAGGCCAGGCGCAAGTTCTGGTTGGCGAAGATGCCATCGGCCACACGCCGCGCGACGAAGAAGTTCGTTTGAATGTTGGCGATGCGTTCGACATCGTCGGCGAGCGCACGCAAGTGAGCTACCGTCAGGTCGGCGACCGCGCCAGCGAAGAGAAAGTGAAAATCTCGCTGCGCAACCACAAAGACGCGGCCATCACCGTCATCGTCGTCGAGCATTTTAACGGCGACTGGAAGATTAGCGAGCAGACGCTGCAGCATAAGAAAAAGGACGCCAACACTGCCGAGTGGCGCGTTCCGGTCGCGGCGCGGGGCGAGGCGAATTTGGAGTATACGGTGTTTCGGACGTGGTGAGTTCATCGTTGTTTGAAGAAAGTTCTGTGGCTAAAATCGGAGTGATAAAATGCAGACAATCGTGAAAAGCCGTAAAAATGGTAAGAGAAAAGCATCATCTAAGGGGATCATGAAACAATTCAAAATCATTGTTGAGAAATATTCTGATGGTTATATAGCCTATCCGCTTGGCCTCAAGGGGGTTGTTGTTGGCGAAGGCGACACTTATGAGGAGGTGTTGGCCGATATCAAGTCCGCCATTCGCTTCCACATTGAAACTTTCGGGAAGGAGGTTCTCGAAGTTGAGTCATCCGTGCTTGAGGCGTTTGTAGCTGAAGCGGGAGTGGCTATCTAATGCCCAAATTTCCGATTGATGCTCCCAAACGACGCGTCATTAAAGCGTTCGAACTATTGGGCTTTCACCTTGTTCGAGAGCGGGAGCATATTGCGATGGTGCGAGAAAATCCAGATAGTACGCGGACGCCATTGACTATGCCCAATCACACTCGGATCAAAGGCTCGACTTTAAGAACGATTTGTACGCAAGCGGATATACCTCGTGATGACTTTCTGAACGCTTATGAACAAACTTAAATCTTTTTAGATGAGTTTTAACGGCTTAAATAATAATGGAAACCGAAAACAAAGTTTTTCTATGTCCTCAGCATCTCAAAACATTCTGCCGATCAATAAATCGTCTTTGAAGTTAACCTCGAAAACGGTTTATATTTGCATAGAGTGTGACAAAAAAGCGATGCGGCGAGTTACGGGACCTTGCCGTTTAGGCGATGGAACTATCGTACCGAATTTGGAACGCTTTCATTGTCGAGCCTGTGGTTCAGATTTTTTTGATGATCCGGCAATGAAAGTGATTCACGCATTTCGGGAAAGCCAAAAGCGGAAGCCAGCGCGAACGGCTCGCCACAAAAAGACCGGTACGGCTGTGTACAGTTCGGTGGCATAAAACTGATATGTGCGGATGAACACACCCGCTCCACAAGATGTGACCCAAACGCCGTTGCGCCGCCTGCGCGGTCTCGGAACGCAGCGCTCCGCGGAGCTGGAAAAAATCGGTCTGAAAACCGTCGCCGATTTGTTATATTACTTGCCGCGGCGCTATCTCGACCGCACGACGATCGTGCGCTGCCGCGATCTGCGCGAAAATTTGGAAGCGACGGTGGTCGGCAAAATTGCCAGCACGCGCTTGACGCAATTTGGCCGGCGGCCGCGCTTTGAGCTGGTGCTGGCCGACGGCACGGGATTTTTGCGCTGCGTGTTCTTTAATAAAGCGAGCATCTGGCCGAGAATCTTCAGCAAAGGAGAGAACGTTGCGTTTCACGGCAAAATCACCTTCTATGACGGTTACACGATGGTGCATCCGGACTTTGACAAGCTCGGCGAGGAAGGTGAAGCGCGGTTCTTGCACACCGGCACGATCATTCCGCTCTATCGCTCGTCGGAAGCGCTCAGCAAAGTCGGGCTTGACAGCCGCGGCTTTCGCCGGATTCTGCGCGTCGCCGTCGATGATTTTGCGCCGAAACTGCGCGACCCGCTGCCGGAAGGCTTGAGTGCGCGTTATCGCCTCATCGGTTTATCCGAAGCGATCAGCCACGCGCATTTCCCGGAAAGTGAAGACATGCTCAAACGCGCGTCCGAGCGTTTGAAATTTGACGAATTGTTTTTTCTCGAGCTTTTTCTCGCGTTTCGCAAAGCCGCGCAGGAAACCGAAGAGAAAGGCATCGAATTTACCGCCGTCGGCGAGCGCACCTGGCAGTTAGTGGAGAAGTTGCCGTTCAAGCTCACCGAGGCGCAGCGCCGCGTGTTGCGGGAAATTCGCGCCGACATGAAATTGCCGAAACCGATGCACCGCTTGCTGCAGGGCGACGTCGGCTCCGGCAAAACCGTCGTGGCGCTCATCACGATGTTGATGGCGGTTGAAAACGGTTATCAAGCCGCGCTGATGGCGCCGACGGAAATTCTCGCGGAGCAGCATTTTTTGACCAGCCGGAAATTTTTGGAAGATCTCGGCATCAACGTCACGTTGCTGATCGGCAAACAAAAAAAGAGCGAGCGCGAAAAAATTCTCGATGACATCGGTTCGGGCCGCGCCAATGTCGTCATCGGCACGCACGCCATCATCGAGGGCAACGTCACCTTCAACAAACTTGGCCTCGTCGTCATCGACGAGCAGCATCGTTTCGGCGTGATGCAGCGCGCGGCGTTGCGGGAAAAAGGCTGGCGGCCGGATGTGTTGGTGATGACGGCGACGCCGATTCCGCGCACGCTGTCGATGACGCTGTACGGCGATCTCGACGTTTCGATCATCGACGAAATGCCGGCGGGACGGCAGCCGGTCACCACCGCGTGGCGATCCGGCAGCGCCCGGCGGCAGATTTATGATTTCGTCCGCAAAGAAGTGAGCAACGGTTCGCAAGCTTACATCGTCTTTCCGCTGGTCGAAGAAACCGAGAAAAGCGATCTCGCCGCGGCGACGGAAAGTTATGAACGCTTGCAGGAGTCGATTTTTCGCGGCATTCCGATGGCGCTGTTGCACGGCCGCATGAAAACCGCCGATAAAGACGCGGTGATGTCGGCTTTCAAATCCGGCGAGACTAAAATTCTCGTCGCCACGACGGTGATCGAAGTCGGCGTTGACGTGCCGAACGCCACGATCATGGTGATCGAACACGCCGAGCGGTTCGGTTTGACGCAATTGCATCAACTGCGCGGCCGCGTCGGCCGCGGCGAGAAAAAATCTTATTGCATTCTCATCGCCGATCCGGCGCAAAAAGAAAGCGGCGACGACTTTGGCGCTGATACGCGCAAACGATTGGAAACGATGGTGGAAACAAGCGATGGTTTTCGCATTTCCGAAGTCGATCTCGAGCTGCGCGGCCCCGGCGAATTTTTCGGCACGCGGCAACACGGTCTGCCGGAATTGCAGGTCGCCGACATCGTGAAAGACGCCAAAATTCTTTTTGCCGCGCGCGACGAGGCGTTTGCGTTGATTCGGCAAGATTCGCTGTTGAAGAAAACTGAAAATGCCGCCATTCGCGAGCATTTGCTGAAACAATATAAAGATCGATTGGAGTTTGTGCATATTGGGTAGCTGAACCTCTTACTCTTACTCTTACTCGGATGTGGAGTAGTCAAAGACGAGTAGGAGTAAGAGTAAAAGTAAGAGTAGAGGGCTTTAGAAAAACGAGAGAAGGAATATGGAAAGCTTAACCCCCGAACAAAAACAACAAGCGTTGTTCATGCAGCTTGTGATCATGTTTCAACAAGCCGCCTGGGCGCATTTGGGCAAGGTGCCCAATCCGATGACCGAAAAAATCGAGCGCGATCTCGAACAGGCGCGAATGTCGATTGACATGCTCGACATGATCAAAGCCCGCACCCAGGGCAATCTCAGCGATGACGAGAAGGATCTGCTCGATCACGCGTTGCGCGAGTTGAAGCTGAATTATATTGACGAGCTGGATAAAGAACAGAAAGAAAAGACAGCGCCGCAAGAAAAAAAGGCCAACGAATGAAAAGTCCTAACGGACTTCAACAAGCTTTTATTTTGATTTCCCCCACAGATTGAAAAATCCCGCAGATAATTCAGCAGCGGTTTTTTTCAATCAGCGGGAAACTTGATGACAAGTTTTTCTGTTAGTCGTTTTTTTATTTGAAAAAATAAATTATTTGGAAGGAGACTGAGTTCCATGTCGCACCGCAAAGTGAACGCCATCATCGCCGGCGTGATTTTTCTCATCAGCTTTTTGACTTACTTGAGCACCATCGCCGTCACCACGTCGTTCTGGGATTGCGGCGAGTTCATCGCCTGTTCCTACATTCTCGGCGTGCCGCATCCGCCGGGCGCGCCGCTGTACATTCTCATCGGGCGGATTTTTTCGATGCTGCCGACCGCCGCTGACATCGGCTTTCGCGTCAATTTGATGTCGCCGATTGTCAGCGGCATCACCGCGATGTTGACATATTTGATCATCGTGCGGCTGTTGATGATTTGGAAAGGCCAACCGCAAACCTGGACGCCGTCGGATCGCATTTCGGTTTACGCCTCCGGCATTATCGGCGCGCTGGCGTTTGCCTTTTCGGACAGCCAGTGGTTCAATTCAGTCGAGGCCGAAGTCTATGCCGGCTCGATGTTTTTTACCGCCATCGTCATCTGGCTGATCTTGAAATGGATGGATCATGCGGATTCGCCGCAAGCCGATCGTTATCTGGTGATCATCTTTTATATCATGGGACTCGCTCTCGGCGTGCATCTGCTGAACCTTTTGGCCTTGCCGCCGATTGCCATGATCGTGTACGCCCGCCTGCACAAAACTTCTGCCAAAGAGAAAGACGGATTCAATGAATTTATTATGATGTCGATTGCCGCCGGCGCCGCTTTCGCCATCGTCATGATGATCAACAGCGGCATCACGATTGGCTCGCTCAACATCGGCTTGGTGAAAGGCATTCCCAGCATCTTGTCGAATTTCGGCATCGAAACGCTGGTTTTTCTCGTGCTGCTTCTCGCCGGCTTGATGGTTTGGTCGATCCGAGGCAAAAAACGGATTGCCTCGTTGGCGTTCTCTTCTCTTTTCCTGCTGGTGTTGGGATATTCGACCTACACGACGCTGTACATTCGTTCCGGTTTGAATCCCGCCATCGATGAAAACAATCCGGACAATCCCGTGCGCTTGGTGAAATATCTCAATCGCGAGCAATACGGCGACTGGTCGATCACCGAACGCCGCGCGCCGCTGTGGAAATATCAAATCGAGAAAATGTATATTCGCTATTTTAACTGGCAGTTTGTCGGCAAGGGCCAATCGCTCGATCAGGAAGGCCGCATTGTCGAGGTCTTCACCTTGCGAGGCTTGTGGGGTTTGCCGTTCCTCGTCGGCTTGCTCGGCATGTTGTATCATTTCCAACGTGATTGGCGGCGCGCCTATCCGCTTTTCGTTTTGTTTATCATGACCGGTTTGGCGATCATCGTTTATCTGAATCAGGAAGACCCGCAGCCGCGCGAACGTGATTACGCCTACACCGGCTCGTTTTTCGCCTTTGCGATTTGGATCGGCATCGGCGTGACGGCGCTCGTCGACATGATCAAAGAAATGGCGGCATCGAAAGCAGAAAAAACCAGCCGCGGCGAACGCTCGGCGCCGGCGGGCGTAGCCTTAGCGCTTTCCGCGCTGGTCTTTGTGGCGGTGCCGGCCAATATGTTCAAATTCAATTATCATGAGCATAACCGGCAAGGCAATTACGTCGCTTACGATTACTCTTACAACATTCTCCAAACCTGCGAGCCGAACGGCATCATCTTCACCAACGGCGACAACGACACGTTTCCGCTGTGGTTTCTGCAATATGTTTATAACATCCGCCGCGATGTTCGCGTGGTCAATTTGAGTTTGCTGAACACTGATTGGTATATTAAACAATTGCGCGATGAAGAGCCTCGCGTGCCGATCAATCTTACCGATGCGCAAATCGACGGGTTGCAGGCCATGGCCTGGCAAAAGCAAACCGTAACGATTGGCGTTCCCAAAGCGACGTACGAACAATTTTATAATGATCTTTTGCGGCTGGACAGCACCATCGTGCGCGAAGAAAATCCGGCGCTTCGCCTCGAGGTGGCGCCGACGCTGTACGGCCAGGGCATTCGCGTGCAGGATTTGATGGTTTTGAAAATCCTCGAAGACAACAAATTCCGCCGGCCGGTTTATTTTGCCGTGACAGTTTCGCCGGACAACAAGCTGGGTCTCGATAACTACATGCGCATGGACGGCCTGGCGTTCAAAATTCTTCCGGTGAAAATCAACAACCGCCGCCTCGTCGATCCGCAGCTCATGTGGACCAATCTCGATGAGAAATTCCAATATCGCAATCTGAACAATCCGGACGTTTATTATGACGACAACACCAAGAGCCTGTTGGGAAATTATCGTTCCGCGTTTTTGACGCTGGCGCAATATCATCTGTCGAATTATGAAAAATATAAAGACCAACCATTGCAAGCGTATAATCCGGAGACCCGCGCCTGGACTTGGCAAAACGATAAAGAGCGCGCCATGCAGGTTCTCGATCGCATGAGTGAAGTCACACCCGAATCGGTTATTCCGACCGGCAATTTCCAATTGAATTTGGCGATTGGACAAATGTACGAGCAGCTCGGAAAACCGGAGGAACTGGATAAACGTCTGCGCGCGCTTGGGCAAGACAAGTCGTTGAGCTTGACGCCGGAAATGAAGCTTCAGCTCGCCGATTATGTCGAAAATTATTTTAATCGGCCGGTGATAGCGGAATCCCTCGTGCAAGCGCTGGTCAAAGCTGATCCGAATTTCGGCGAGGGGGTGAGATGGTTGAGCGGTTATTATGGACGGCAGGGACAATATGCGCGCGGCGTCGATGTGTTGCAGCAATGGGTGACACGCAAGCCCGACGACCAGCAAGCCAAGTCGCAATTGGAACAGCTCAAGATGCTGGCGCAAGCCGACTCTCTGACGAAAACGATGCGCCCCGGCGCTACAACCGACACCACGAGCGGAAAATAGCGGCTTGATGCTTGATCCATTGACCGAAAATCAGCAACGAGTCACCAGTCGCAGCGTAGCGGAGATCCCGCTTCAGCGGGACAACCCGGACGGGCGCAGCCAGCAACCAGCAACCAGTTGGCCTCTCGTTTCCATTATCATTCCGCATTGGCGCGGGCAAAAGATTTTGCAGCGCGCGCTGTCGAGTCTGCAGCGAATCAGTTATCGCCCGCTGGAAATTTTGCTCATTGACAACGGCTGTGACGACGGCAGCATTGCCGAGGCGCAGCATAAATTTCCCGGCGTGCGGGTCATTGTCGCCGAGAGGAATCTCGGCTTTGCCGGCGGCTGCAATTTGGGCTTGCATCTCGCCGCCGGCAAATATGCGCTGCTGTTCAATGACGACGCCGAGGCCACACCGGATTTTCTCGAGCCGCTTGTGGAAATCATGGAGAACGATCCGCAAGTTGCCGCCTGCCAGCCGAAAATCCGCTCGCTGGAATTTCCTGAAAAATTCGATTATGCCGGCGCCAATGGCGGTTTTCTCGATATCTTCGGATTTCCATTTTGCCGCGGCCGGATTTTCATGACGCTTGAAGATGATCGCGGACAGTACGACGACCGCTGTGATCTGTTTTGGGCCTCCGGCGCTTGCTGTCTTTTGCGCCTGTCGGCGCTCCAGCAAGTCGGTTTGTTGGACGTTAATTTTTTTGCGCACATGGAAGAAATCGATCTCGACTGGCGGCTGCATCTCGCCGGCTATCGCGTCGTCTCGGCGCCGGAGTCGGAGGTGCGCCATCACGCCGGCTCGACGCTGCATCCCGACAAACCCTACAAAATTTACCTCAATCATCGCAACAGCCTGATCATGATGATGAAGAATTATTCAGCCCGCAATCTGTTGTGGGTTTTGCCCGGCAGGCTGTTGCTCGACACCGTCGCATTTTGGTATCGAGTTTTTCATGGGGATTTTCGCCGCGCGCTGGCGATTGTCCGCGCCGGTTTGCACGTTGTTCGGCACTGGCGCAGCATCATCTCGCGCCGGCGGGAAAACCAAAAACACCGCCGCGTCAGCGATCGCGATCTCATGCAGCGCATCTATCGCCGCAGCATCGTGTGGGATTATTTTATCGCCGGCCGGAAATTTTTTTCCATGCTGCCGTCTATTCCATCTTCCCAAATCAGACAACACCTCTCCCGGCCGGTCTTTGTAAAAAATGAGTAAACAAGAATCGGCGTTGTCGCCGGATAAACCGGCGAATACGTTCGAACAAATCTCTTGTCCTTTGTGCGGCGCTGAGCGCTTCGATTTGTATTGTGAAGCGCCGGACCGCTTTCAGCCGCAAACCGGACTGTTGTATAAAATTCAGCGCTGCCGGCAATGCGGCATGATTTATTTGAATCCACGCCCTGCCGAAAAAGAGAGCGGCCAATTTTATGAACACGCCGATTATTTGCCGTTCGCGAGCCTGGCCGGAAACGGTTCTTTGACTGCTCGTCTTTACGGATTTCTGCGACGCGTTAATTTGCGCTGGAAGCGCCGCGTGATTACTGATTTTTGGCAACGCACAAAAAACAAAGAACGCGAGGCAAATCAGCATGTGCAATTTGCCGCTTGCCACTTGCTCGACGTCGGCTGTGGCACCGGCGAATTTCTGGTTGAAATGAAAAACGCCGGCCGCTCTGAGGCCCTTGCGGGTTGGCAAGTGGAAGGTCTGGAACGCAACGAACGCGCCGCCGCTTGGGCGAGCGAACAGCACAAAATTTCTATTTCCGCCGGTAATGTTGAGCAATTGGCCGGCTCGACGCAACAATATGATTTGATCACGATGTGGCATGTGCTCGAACATCTTTATGAGCCCGGGCAAGCGTTGGATATTCTTGCCAAGCGTCTGCGCGACGATGGCTGGCTGCTCATCGCCGTTCCCAACGTTGCCGGCCTTGACGCCCGTGTTTATAAATCAAATTGGGTGGCGCTCGATGCGCCGCGGCACGTGAATCATTTCTCGCTTGAAACCCTCAGCCGCCTCGCCAGCAAACACGGCTTGACGTTGCGTTGGTGGCGGCAATTGCCGCTCGATGCTTTTTTCAATGCGCTGATGAGCGAGAAACTTGCGGCGCAAAGACGGTCGAAACGGTGGTTCTTGTGGCCGCTGCGATTGCTGCGCGCTTTCGGCGTGGCATTTCTCTCATTTATTGGCGGCAGCCACACGCCTTTCTCGTATGCCTCGTATGGCGCCAGCTTGGTTTGTTTTTTTGAAAAGGTTAAGCGGAAGTAGTCGCCAGGTTTCGTTTGGAAGGGTGGAGGATGCGAAAGATTTTCCTTATTGTCATAACGTCGGTTTTTACCTCATCTTGTCAGCGTGAAATTCCCAGCAGCGGCAATGAGAAAGAGATCGTCGTCATCGCCGACTCGTTGGATTACGCATTTTTACAGGACGAATTAAGCCGAACTTTTGAGCGGAAAATTGCCACGCCCTGGCCGGAAAAAATTTTTGAGTTAAAGCCTGTTTCGGCCGATAAGATGGAGAACTATTTTAATCATCCGCGGCTTTTGCTCATCGGCATTCTCGACAGCGCCACTCCGGCGGCCAGCCGAATCGAATCTATGTTGGCGCCCGACGTCGCAGAGCGCATCAGAAGCGGGCAAAATTATGTTCTCCAAAAAGATGATCCGTGGGCCAAAGATCAGCGCCTCACTGTGCTTTGCGCCGTCCAGCGCGACACCCTAAAACAACGTATTAGCTCTCATCGCGACGAGCTTTTTTCGATGTTCGATCAGTTTGTAACGGAGCGGATGCAAAAAGAGATGTACAGCCAATTCGAGCGAAAAGAGTTGGCGAAAACCTTGCTGGAAAAATACGGCTGGACGTTGCGCATTCAACATGATTATCATCTGTACAAGGAATTTCCGCAGGAAAATTTTGTGATGTTGCGGCGTTCCTGGCCCGAGCGCTGGCTGTTTGTGAGCTGGGAAAAATCAAATAACCCTAAGCAAATAACCCGCGATGAAATCATAACGTGGCGCAATCGTATCGGACAGCGATTTTACGAAGGCGACAAAATTGTTGACAATGAACTTACATTTCACCAAGTTGATTTTGCCGGCCATCGCGCGTTGGAAACGCAAGGCCTTTGGGAAAACGAAAAGAAAGTCGCCGGCGGGCCGTTCAAAGCCTGGGCTTTTTATGATAACTCCACGCAGCACGTTTTTTTCATTGATATTGCCGTCTTCGCCCCCGGCAAAGACAAAGTGAAATTCCTGCGCCAGCTCGAAATCATGGCGCGGACGTTTTACACAAAAATATAATGAAGAACTTTTGGCCAAATTGCAAAGCCATTTAAATAAATCAACGGAGGATTGGGAAAAGTTGCGATTGCCATACATCGAGCTCATCCAATGGTCAACATTGCCTGATGTAGAAAAAGAAAAATGGCTTGAGCTCTGTAATAAACCAATGTCACGTATCCATATAACGGAGGGAGACGATTATGCCCGCCAAACGCCCGAATACCCGCAAGAAAACCAGCAGTAAGAAAAAAGCGAGTCCCGGTCTTGATTTAGTCCTGAAGCGACTGGACAAATTTGATCAACGTTTCGATTCACTTGATCGAAGAATCGACGTGGTTGATCAAAAGGTTGACGCCGCCCGGCAAGAAACTGCCGCCGAGTTCAAAGCCGTGCGCGGCGAAATGGCGCAAGGCTTTGCCAATAGCGAAGAACGAACTGCCGCCGAGTTCAAAGCCGTGCGCGGCGAAATGGCGCAAGGCTTTGATTCGCTGCGCCAAGAGTTCAAAGCGGAATTACAAAAAGAATTTGAAAAACATGGCGCTGGAATCCACCAACATATTTCGAGGGTGGAAAATGAATTGAAGGCCGAAACCGCGGAACTGCATCGTGAGCACAGTCAACTACTCACCGGCATGGATCCCATGGCGAGAAATTATCAACAATTTGTGCGTGATCGTGATATTATCGACGCCGAGCACCAGGATTTGAAAAGAGATGTTGAAACCTTGAAGAAGAGAGACATGGAAAAAGCCGCCGCCATCGAAAGAATAGAGAAACAAATCAAAGCCGCCTAAAATTCAATGCGCCAAATTCTCGCCAAGTTTTTCGACTTCGCCGGAACCGGCACGAATTTCCGCCGCGAGATCATCGCCGGTTTGACCACCTTTGCGACGATGTCTTACATCATCTTCGTCAATCCGGCCATCCTCTCCGCTGCCGGCATGGACTTTGGCGCGGTGATGGTTGCGACCTGCGTCTCCTCGGCCATCGGCACGCTGCTCATGGCGCTGCTGGCGAATTATCCGATTGCCTTGGCGCCCGGCATGGGCATCAACGCCTATTTTGCTTTTTCAGTTTGTCAGGGACTCGGCATTCCCTGGCAAACCGCGCTGGCCGGGGTGTTTCTCTCGGGCGTGCTTTTTATCGTCTTGTCACTTTTCCGCTTTCGCGAAAAAATCATTGCCGCGATACCGAATGGTTTGAAAAACGCCATCGCCATCGGCATCGGGTTGTTGATCGCCTTTGTCGGATTGAAGGAGGGCGGCATCATCGCCAGCCATCCGGCAACGTTCGTGCGGCTGGCGTCGTTGCGCGAGCCGATTGCCTTACTCACGCTCTTCGGACTTTTGTTGACCGCGATTTTATTGGCCCGGCGTGTGACCGGCGCGCTCTTGCTCGGCATCGTCGCAAGCACGCTACTCGCGCTCTTGCTCGGTTTGGTGAAATTTCAGGGCGTCTTGAGCTTTCCGCCTTCGATGGCGCCGACTTTTCTAAAAATGGATTTGATGAGCGCGCTCAATTTGGGATTTGTCACGATCATTCTGGTTTTCTTTTTCGTTGATCTGTTCGATACCGTCGGCACGTTGGTCGGCGTCGGCGAGCAAGCCGGATTTTTAAAAAACGGACAACTCCCGCGCGGCGGCCGCGCGCTGATGGCCGATGCGCTGGCAACCACCGCCGGCGCCGCTTGTGGAACCTCCACCGTCGTGAGTTACATTGAAAGCGCTTCGGGCGTGGCAGAAGGCGGCCGCACCGGTTTTGCCAATCTCGTGACGGCGGCGCTGTTCATCATCGCCTTGTTTCTTTCGCCGCTGGCGCAAATGATCGGCGGCGGCATCAAGGCCGGCAGCGAGGTTTATCATCCGATCACCGCGCCGGCTTTGATCATCGTCGGCAGCATGATGGCGCAAAATGTTCTGCGCATCGACTGGAAAGATTTTACCGAAGCCATTCCGGCGTTTTTGACGCTCATCGGCATGCCGCTCACTTTCAGCATTGCCGACGGCATGGCGCTTGGCTTCATCTCTTATCCGATTGTCAAGCTGGCGGCCGGGCGCGGCCGTGAAGTCAGCGTTGCAGTTTATGTGCTCATGCTCGTGTTTCTGTTGCGTTATCTTTTTCTGCTGGAAACTTAATGCAAAAACGCCTCGGCGTCATCGGCACGTTTATCCGTGACACCATCATCACCCTCGACGGCAAAACCGTCGAAAGCATCGGCGGCTTGTATCACACGATGGCCTATCTCGCGCATTTGGTTGAAGCCGGCACCGAGATTCAGCCGCTCTGTCATGTCGGCGATGATTTTTATGACGATCTTCGAGAGACGCTGGCGCGCTTCAATAAAAATATTCTTTTTGATACTTTGCTTCGCGTGCAACAAACAAATACCCAAGTCAAATTAACTTATCGCACGCCGGAAACACGCGACGAAGTGACCAGCCCGACGATGCCGCCGGTCACTGTGAATGAGATCGCGGCGTTAGCGGGATGTGAAATGGTTTTGGCGAATTTGATCAGCGGCGACGATATAACTTTAGAGGCGCTAAAAAATTTACGTCAATTAAATCCATCGCCGCTCATTTATCTTGATTTGCATTCGCTCGCGCTTGGCATTGATGAAGCCGGCACGCGATATTATCGCGGCATTCCCGACTGGCCGGAATGGGTGGCCGCTTGCGATATTCTGCAAATGAACGAACGCGAAGCCGCAACTTTGGCGGGCGTTGTGGATAAGCCGGTGACTCATGACAATCTGATCAAATTGGGCCGGCGGCTGGTTGCAGAAAAAATAATGGCCTGCCATCTCACGCTCGGCAGCGCCGGGTCTTTGCTTTTTTATCGAAATAAAGAAAACGAAATTTGCTGCGAGCATTGCGAACCGCTCAACGTTTCTCAGGTCATCGATGTCATCGGCTGCGGCGACGCTTTTGGCGCGGCGTTTGTCGCGCAGTTTATGCGAACAAAGAATTTTTTAACGTCGACTCGTTTTGCCAACAAAGTCGCCGGCTTGAATTGCACGTTTATGGGATCATTAACTTCGGAAATTTTTCAACAGGTGGTAAAGCCGCAGCTCGAAGAGTCATAAGCCGGTTAAACCAGAATCGAAAAAAAAGCGCGCGTAAAGACGCAGAGACGCAAAGATTGCGCAAAGAATTTTCTCTGCGATCCCTGCGGGCGCAGGCAGAGCGGCTTTGCGTGAAAGTTTATAAAGGCTTTTTTTGTTGCAGTTCCCTTTTCGTTGCGAAATTTAAAAAGAAGCTTCGTGATTATGCGTTTGTTGCGTAAAAGAGTTTTGATTACCGGCGCGAACGGCCTGCTCGGACAGCAGCTCATCAAAGCCTTTCGCGATCAGTACGATGTTCACGCCCTCGGCCTGCAAGCTGAACCGCGTTTGCCCGATGAAAACTTTCATTATCACCAGGGCGACATCACCGAGCGCCAAAAGCTCCGCGCCCTCGTGCAAGAGCTGGTGCCAAAATTTATCGTTAACGCCGCCGCCTTCACGGATGTTGACGGCAGCGAAACGCAGCGCGAAGCCTGTTGGCGCGTCAACGTCACCGGCGTGGAAAATTTGGTTTATGCTGCGCAAAAAGTCGACAGCCGCCTCATTCATGTCGGCACCGACTACGTTTTTGACGGCAAGAACGGCCCGTATCGTGAAGAAGATCGGCCCAATCCGTTGGGCTTTTACGCGCGCTCAAAACTCGCCGGTGAAAATGCTTTGATCAACAGCAAAGCCAATTACGCGATTGCGCGCACGATGGTGCTGTATGGCGCCGGAGACGAAATTCGTCCGAATTTTGTCACATGGCTGATTCAGCAATTGCGTAACGGCAAAACTGTACGCATCGTCGACGATCAATTCGGCAATCCGACTTTGGCGAGCGAGCTGGCGCGCGCGTTGCGCGTTCTTGCCGAGTCCGACGCTGCTAAGCAGGATATCTATCACATCAGCGGTAGCGAAGTGATCGATCGCTATCATTTCGCCGTCAAAATTGCCGAAGTTTTCGATCTCGATGCCGGTCTCATTCAGCCGATCAAAACCGGCGATCTCAAACAAGCTTCGCCGCGGCCGCTGCGCTCGGGATTCGATATTTCCAAAGCCGTCCGCGAGTTGGGCATTACGATGTCGGACGTTGTCGGCGGCTTGAATAAATTTAAAGCCGAGCTGACCGTTAGGTGATTTCGCCTGCCCTGGCGCCAGTGCCAATGGCTTTGGGCAGGCCAGGGAAATTATTTTTTTCGAAAGGACGATTGCGACCATGAATAAACAATCCGACCGTTCGAAAACATCTCAAACCGACTCAGCCGCTCAGGTTGCAGCCGCTCGCATCGAGGAGGCCCTCGGGAATAATGCGACTGTGTTGAATTTGCCCGGGCTGGGCTTGACAAAATTTCCGGAAACCATCGGCCAGTTGACGTTGCTTCAAGAACTCTTTCTTTATGGCAATCAGCTAACTGAGTTGCCGGCGTCGATTGGCCAATTGAGGCATCTTCGGGAATTGATACTTTATAATAACCAACTGACAACGTTGCCGGATTCTATCGGCCAGTTAACGCGACTTGAAAGCCTGCGGCTCGGTAACAATCGCTTGGCGGCGCTGCCGGAGTCTATCGGTCAGCTCAGGCAACTTCGCAATCTGGATCTTTTGAACAATCACCTGACAGCGCTGCCGGAGGCCATTGAACAGTTGACGCGGCTTTCGCAGTTGATCCTCGCCGGCAATCAGCTTGCAGCCTTGCCGGAACTGATTGGCCGGTTGACTTGGCTTGAGCAGTTAATTCTCTCGGGCAATCAATTGAGCGAGTTGCCGGAATCCATCGGCCAGTTGACGGCGCTTTGGAGATTAGATCTTTCTGCCAACCAATTGGCGACGCTGCCCAAATCCATCTGCGAGCTGACAGAACTTGGGAGTTTAGACCTTTCTGCCAATCAACTCACCGTGTTGCCCGAGGCGATTGGCCAGTTGACACGCCTCGAGAACCTGAGAGCCGCCAATAACAAACTCACTGCCTTGCCGGAATCCATCGGCCAATTGACGCAGCTTCAGGAATTGGATCTCTCTAACAACCAACTGGCCGCGTTGCCGGAGTCATTGCGTGATCTGAAATCTGTTGAGCAGGTTTTTTTGCACGGCAACGAAGCGCTCGGCTTGCCAGCCGAAGTGTTGGGGCCAACCCGGTTGGATGTCGTTAGCAAAAAAGTCCCGCCGGCCAAACCCAGCGACATTCTCAACTATTACTTTCGCGTGCGCGGCGGCAAGCGGCCGTTGAATGAAGCGAAACTCATTCTCGTCGGGCGCGGGGCCGTCGGCAAAACCTCGCTGGTCAACCGGCTGCTTTATAATCGCTTCAGCAAAGATGAAAAGAAAACCGAGGGCATCAATATCACCGAATGGAAACTTCGGCTCAATGGCAATGAAGACGTGCGGTTGAACATTTGGGATTTTGGCGGCCAGGAAATCATGCATGCCACGCATCAATTTTTCCTGACCCAGCGCACGCTCTATGTGCTTGTGCTCAATGGCCGCGAAGGCGGGGAAGATCTTGACACGGAATATTGGCTCAAGCTCATTGAAAGCTTTGGCGCGGATTCGCCGGTTATCGTAGTGCTCAATAAAATTAAAGAACATCCTTTCGATCTCAACCGCCGCGGCTTGCAACAAAAATATCCGGCCATTCGCGATTTCATTAAAACCGATTGCGAAGACGCCACCGGCATCAAAGAACTTCACAAAGCCATCGCGCGGGAAACCGACCGCCTGGAACATTTGCGCGACGCTTTTCCGGCAAGCTGGTTCAGCATCAAAGATCAACTCGCGGGCATGAAGAAGAATTACCTGAGTTTTGACGAGTACCGCGTCTTTTGCAGCCGGCATGGCGAGCCTGATCAACTCGCGCAGGAAGCCCTTGCCGGCTATTTGCACAATCTCGGCATCGTGTTGAATTACAAAGATGATCCGCGCTTGCTGGATACACACGTGCTCAATCCGCATTGGGTCACCAACGGCATTTACAAAGTTCTCAATGCCGATAAGCTGGAAAAACAAAAGGGCGAAATGCGGTTGCGCGATCTCGCCGGCATTCTCAACGAAGCGGAGTATCCCAGCCAGATGCGCCGTTTCATTTTTGATCTGATGAAAAAGTTCGAGCTTTGCTTCAGCTTTCCGGAAGATGATACGCATTATTTGCTCCCGGATTTGCTTGACAAGGAAGAGCCAAAGGAAACCGAAGCCTTCGATCCTGCCGCGTGCCTGAATTTTCAATTTCACTATCAGGTATTGCCGGAAGGTCTGCTGCCGCGCTTCATCGTCCGCACCCATGTGTTGAGCGAAGGCTTGTCGCGTTGGCGCACCGGCGTGATTTTGAAATTTGAAGATTGCCGGGCGCTGGTGAAAGCCGACGTGCAGGATAAAAAAGTTTTCATCTCCGTCGCCGGCCCGGTGTTGAGCCGTGTCGGCGAGCTCACGTCGAGCCGCCGGCGCCTGCTGGCCGTCATCCGGGCGGATTTCGAGCGCATTCATCGCGATATTCGCAATCTGCAGCCGCAGGAGATGGTGCCGCTGCCGAATCATCCCGACGTGGTGATACCCTATCACGAGCTGCTGGTGATGGAGAGCAACGGCATCAATAAATTTCCGAAAGTCGCCGGCAGTTCGGTCATCGAGCTGGACGTTAGGGAATTGCTCAACGGCGTCGATCTCGAAGGCACGCGCCGGAAGGAGAAAATAATTGAAGAACGGCGAGAGACCGTGGGGCTGTTCTACTGCTATTCGCACAAGGATGAGACGCTGCGCAACGAGCTGGAAACTCACCTGAAACTTTTGCAACGGCAGGGGCTGATCGAAACCTGGCACGACCGCAAAATCGAAGCGGGCGAAGAATGGAAACGGAAGATCGATGAAAATTTAGAGCGGGCGGATGTTATTTTGCTGCTGATCAGCGCCGATTTCATGGCCTCGGATTATTGCTACGAGATCGAGATGAAGCGCGCGCTGGAACGCCACGAGCAAGGCGAAGCTCGCGTGATTCCGATCATTCTGCGCGAGGTGAATTGGCTGCGCGCGCCGTTCGCCAGCTTGCAGGCCCTGCCCAAAGACGGGCTGGCGGTGACCAAGTGGCCTGACAAGGATTCCGCCTGGCGGAATGTTTCGGAGGGCATTGAACGCGTCGTCGATGGCGTGAGAAAGAAATATGGCCGATTTATTTTGTATTAATGACCAGCAAAAAAGATAGAAAGGAGCGCCGCGTTGTCAGGAGTCAATTCGCCTCGAGCGTTGGTCGTTATTCCGACTTACAATGAAGCCGGCAATATTGAGAACGTCATCAACCGCATTTTCGCATTAAATGACTCGAAGATAGAAATTCTCATTGTCGACGACAACTCGCCCGACGGCACCGGCGAGCTGGTGGCGCGCCGGCGGGAACAAGAGCCGCGCTTGCATTTGCTGCAGCGTCCAGGAAAAATGGGTTTGGGTACGGCCTACGTCGCCGGTTTTCGGTATGCCCTCCAAAACGGTTTCGAGTATATTTTTGAAATGGACGCCGATCTCTCGCACAATCCCGATGATCTGCCGCGGCTGTTGGAGAAAATGAACGGCTACGATCTGGTGATCGGCTCGCGCTATCTTACCGGCGTCAACGTCATCAACTGGCCGTTATCGCGGCTTTTGCTCAGTCTTTTTGCCAATTGGTACACGCGGACGATCACGCGCATGCCGATCAACGACTGCACCAGCGGCTTCAAGTGCATTCATCGCCGCGTGCTCGAAGCGGTCGCGCTCGACGCCATCGTTTCCAACGGCTACGCGTTTCAAATCGAGCTGCATTACAAAATCTGGCGTCACGGCTTTCGAATTTGCGAAGTGCCGATTGTTTTCACCGAGCGCCGCGCAGGCAAATCTAAAATGTCGCGCAAAGTTCAATTCGAAGCCGCGACCATGGTCTGGCGCCTCACGCTGGCGGATTGGCTACGCCCGTCGGGGCTACGCCCGTCGCGGGGTTCGGCAGAATGAAATCAGTATGTATGACATTTCGATTATCATCGTCAACTACAACGTGCGCGAGTTTTTGCGGCAGAGCCTGCTTTCAATCCGCAAAGCCATAACCAATCTCACGGCGGAAATATTTGTCGTAGACAACGCCTCCAACGACGGCAGCGCCGGCATGGTGCGGCGCGAATTTCCTGAGGTGAAACTCATCGCCAATCGTGACAACCTCGGCTTTGCGGCTGCCAACAACCAAGCCCTGCGGCAGGCGACCGGCCGGCTCCTCGTGCTGCTTAATCCCGACACCGTCGTGCAGGAAGACACTTTCACTGCCATTCGCGCCTTCTTCGATCAACATCCCGAAACCGGAATGGCCGGCTGTAAAGTGCTCAATCCCGACGGCTCGTTGCAGCTCGCTTGCCGCCGAAGTTTTCCCACGCCGTGGGTTGCGTTCACGCGTCTTTCCGGTTTAAGCCGGCTTTTTCCAGACACCCGCTGGTTCGGACGCTACAATCTGACGTATCTCCCCGAAAATGAAACCGCCGAAGTCGAAGCGATTTCCGGCTCCTTCATGGCCGCGCGGCGTGAGGCGCTCGAGCAAGTCGGCCTGCTCGACGAAGATTTTTTTCTTTACGGCGAAGATCTCGACTGGTGTTTTCGGATGCGCGCCGCCGGTTGGAAAATTCATTATTTCCCCGGCACGCAAATCATTCACTTCAAAGGCGAAAGCGCCAAGCAAAGCGATCTTGATAACCTGCGCTTGTTTTATCAAGCCATGGGCCTGTTCGTGCGCAAGCATTTTCACCCGGATTCTGCCTCAAAACGCAGTCTGGCGAGTTTTTATAAACGATTCGCGGGATTGATTTCGTATTGGCTTCTGCACGCGGCAATTTGGTTTCGCGCGGTGATCGCTTTTGGGCAATCTCTGCTCAGCAAATCGGCGGCGCCGCTGGCCGATTTGGCGCTCCTGCAGCTCAGCATCGCCGCGGCGGTGTGGTTTCGCTTCGAGACATTCGAGGTTCTGCCGCGTTTTATCATCGTCGACGCCGTCTACTCGTCAATCTGGCTGATTTGTTTGGCGCTGTTCGGCTGTTACAATCGTTCGAAATTTTCTTTTTCTCAAGCTTTTGCGGCGGCGGCTCTCGGCTTTTTGATCAATGCCAGTTTGACGTATTTTTTCAAGCAATACGCGTTTTCTCGCGCCGTAGTTTTGGCGGCCGGCGCGATGAATATTTTGCTGTTGCCCGGCTGGCGTTTACTGTTGAAAGTGTCGCGCTTGTCTTTTATTTTTTCAAAAGGAAAAGCCGGGAGAACGATCATCGTGGGCGACTTCGAGACCGATGGCGCGCTGGTCGAAAAATTGAAAATCCGAACTGGCTTCGGCCTGCCCGGCCAGGGCTTTCAGGGCAAATATAATCTCGTCGGCTTGGTGAGCCTGCGTGCGAGTGAAGTGGGAAAAGAGTATGCCGGTGTGCCGGTGCTCACCAGTTTAGACGATCTTACAGAATGGCTCAACGCGGCAAAAGATCATCGGATTCAGCAGGTGATTTTTTCCACGCAGCGCATTCCGTTTGGCCGCATTCTCGAAGTCATCTCAAAGTCTCCTGGAGCTTCAGCGAAAACTTTGGGAAGAAAAGTTGGGGGAGGCATTAGTTTTAAATTAGTCCCCAGCCATCTTGATGTGATCATCGGCAAATCCGGCATCGATCAAGTGGCGGAAACCCCGCTGCTCGAAATTGAAAACCGGTTGTCACGATTTTGGCCGGCGCTTGGAAAAAGAGTTTTGGATGTTTCGCTCGCCGGCTTTTTCATGCTGGTGGGCGCGCCATTTTTTTTGCTGGCGTGGCTGTTCGGAGGCAGCCTCCAGTCGCAGACGATTCAATTGCCCGATGGCCGTTCTTCGCGGCTCTGGAAATTAGTTCGAGGCGGGAAATTGGCCAAATGGCCGTGGCTGTTGGCCATACTTTCCGGCAAGTTGAGTTGGGTCGGCTTCGCTGTTTCCAGCGTACAAGTTGTAAATTACAAAATGCCCCTTGCCCTCATTGACGTTACACAAATTCACAGCACCGGCGGGGGCAGCCAGCTTTCGGATGAAGAAAAAAACAAACTTTATCTCTACTACGTCACGCATTATTCGCCTTTCTTGGATCTGGAAATTCTTTTCCGAACCATATTTCGGATTTGAAATAGTCGTTGCATCAAAGAGAAATTCTGTTATATTTTAAAAGATTTAACGTATGGAATGGAGAAACCGATGGCCGGCTTTGTTTTAGAATTTGAAAAACCGATTATTGAATTAGAAAATCAGCTTAAAGAGCTTCGCCAAAAGGGAGCGGAAGAGGGTAGGGACGTTGAAGCCGAGGCGGCGAAATTGGAGGAAAAGGCGCGGCGCTTGCGCGAGGAGATTTATTCGCGCCTGACGCGATGGCAGCGCGTGCAGTTGGCGCGGCATCCGCAGCGGCCGTATGCGTTGGATTATATCGAACGCATGATGGAAGATTTTATCGAGCTGCACGGCGACCGCGCCTTTGGCGACGATCCGGCGATTGTCGCCGGCGTGGGAAAGCTTGGCGATAAAAAAATCATGCTGGTCAGCCAGCAAAAAGGCCGCGACACCAAGCAAAAACTGTATCGCAATTTCGGCATGCCCAATCCGGAAGGTTATCGCAAAGCTCTGCGCGTGATGAAACTGGCGGAGAAATTCCAGCGCCCGATTGTTTGCCTGGTGGACACGCCCGGCGCTTATCCCGGCATCGGCGCGGAAGAGCGTGGCCAGGCCGAAGCGATTGCGCGCAATCTGTTTGAAATGTCGCATCTGCCGGTGCCGATCGTCGTCGTCATCATCGGCGAAGGCGCCAGCGGCGGCGCACTGGGCATCGCCGTCGGCGACCGTGTGCTGATGATGGAGAACACATGGTACTCGGTGATTTCGCCGGAAGGCTGCGCCGCGATTCTCTGGCACGACAGCACCAAAGCCGAACAGGCTGCCGAGGCGATGAAGCTCACCGCCAGCGATCTTTTGCAATACAACGTGATCGACGGCGTCATTCAAGAACCGCTCGGCGGCGCGCATCGCGATCATGACACTGCCGCGCAAATTCTTAAAACCCGCTTGCTGCAAGAGATCAACGAGTTGGAAAAAATTCCGGCGGCGCGCTTGGTGGCGCAGCGCATCGAAAAATACGGCAAAATGGGCTTTTGGGAGCGAACATAACGCTATGCTCGTTAACACGACTTATGTCCGCGTGCGGTACGCTGATACCGACAAAATGGGCATTACGTATTACAGCAAATATCTCGAATGGTTCGAGGTGGGGCGAACGGAGATGCTGCGCGACATTGGATTTCCTTATACGCAGTTGGAAAAGGAAGGCATTGGGTTGCCGGTGATTGAAGTGTATTGCCGGTATCATCGCGCGGCGACGTACGATCAAATGCTGCGGATCGTGAGCGCTGTTAAAACTTTGCCGCGCGTGACGATTCGCATCGACTACAAAATCTACAACGAACAGCAGGAGTTGCTGGTGGACGGTTACACGACGCATCCGTTTATCGGCAAAGCCGGAAAACCGGTGCGGGCGCCCAAAGCGCTGCTCGAAGTCTTGCAGCCTTATTTTCAAGCTGATCCCCTCGATTTGCCGAGCGACGGCGCGAACGGAAAGAACGGCCAGACCGGATAAAATTTTCATTCAGGAGACCATCTCATGCTCGATCAAGAATTTTTGCAAATCATTGCCTGCCCGAAATGCAAAGGCAAATTGGAATACCAAATTCCGACGGGCCCGGCCTCGACCGACGCCGGCGGCTCCGCTGAGGACGGAGCCGAGCAGGAACCGAAACTCATTTGCCGCAATTGTCGTTTGCAATATGACGTCAAAGACGACATTCCGATTTTGTTGCTTGATGAAGCGCAACCCCTATAAGTTGTAGGTGACTTCTTGTTGCCCCGCCAAAAGCAGGGCAGAAAATAACTTGACTCTTTGACTGATTTCTTGTAAATTAGAAGCATTGTTTCGACCTTTTTCTGCGTGAATTTCAAGGCAGAAATCGGCGAATGAATGAAAGTCGGGCTTCGCATGTAAGGCTTCGCCCGTCGGGGTAAATGAGAGATATGGCATCGCTCAATCACAACGTCTTGATTGTAAGCCAAAACTACGAACCGATGAGCGTGATCACGGCGAAAAAAGCGGTGATCCTGATTTATCTCGGCAAAGCGGAAATCATCGAACGGCATCCGCGGTGGGTGATTCGCTCCGTTCGGCAGGAGATGCCGTTTCCGAGCATCGTCCGTCTGGTTTCTTACATTCATGTGCCGCGCAAGCGCATCGTGCTGTCGCGCAAGAACATCATCAAGCGCGATGGGCACCGGTGTCAATATTGCGCCGCCACGCACAAACCGGTGACGGTCGATCACGTTCTTCCCAAGAATCGCGGCGGCGAAGAGTCGTGGGAAAATTTGGTCTGCGCCTGCGTCTATTGCAACAATCGCAAAGGCAATCGCACACCGGAAGAGGCCGGCATGCGTTTGGCGAGAAAACCGCAGCGCCCGAATCATTTGTTCTTCATTCAGCATTTTGTCGGCGTCGTCGACGAGCGCTGGAAACCGTATCTTTTTATGAATTAGTTTCTTTAAAATAGGATCGTTGCAGAAAAAGCCCTGCGGGCGTAGCCTATTTCCGCTTAATCTGCTCTATCCGCGTACTAATTTTTTAACCGGATCGAGCGGATTAGGCGGATTTATTTTTCGCTTGAGCTTTAAAAAATAATCCCGCCTTTCCCTCGCGCTGTCAAGAAAGGACGGGATTCAATTTGAATGAACCGAACTAAAAAAAGAATTTTGAGCGGGATGCGCCCGACCGGCCGTTTGCATCTGGGCAATTATGTCGGCGCGCTGGAAAATTGGGTGCAAATGCAGGAATCGGCAGCTTATGAAAATTTTCATCTGATCGCCGATTATCATGTTTTGACCACCGATCTCGACACCGCCGAGATTTATGCGAACACCATCGACATGGTCATCGATTGGCTGGGCGCGGGCATTCGTCCGCAAGCCAGTCCGATTTTTCGGCAGTCGCAAATCAAAGAGCACACCGAGCTGTTTTTGATTTTCAGCATGCTCATCACCAAGGAGCGTCTCGAGCGCAATCCGACACTGAAAGATCAGGTGCGCGATTTGAATTTGGGCGAAACCATCGGTTACGGCCATCTGGGTTATCCGGTGCTGCAAGCCGCCGACATTCTCGTTTATAAAGGCGAGGTCGTTCCGGTCGGAGAAGATCAAATGCCGCATGTTGAAATTACCCGCGAAATTGCTCGCAAGTTCAACGCGACCTACGGCCCGGTGTTGCCGGAGCCGGAAGTGCGCCTGACGAAGTTTGCCCGCTTGACCGGTCTCGACGGACAAGCGCAGATGAGCAAATCGCGCGGCAACGGCATTTTGCTCTCGGAGTCGCCGGAAGAGATCACCGCGAAAATGCGCAAAGCCGTGACCGATCCGCAGAAAATTCGGCGCGGCGATCCCGGGCGCCCGGACATTTGCACGGTGTTCATGCACCATCGAAAATTCAATCCCGCCGAAGAAGCGGAGATTCGCGCCGGCTGCGAAAGCGGCCAGCTTGGCTGTGTCGATTGCAAAATGCGTTGCGCCGGCCGCATTGCCGACTTCCTGGCGCCGATGCGCGAGAAACGCGCGTATTATGAATCGCATGTGAACGAGGTGAAAGATATTCTCCACGACGGCGAAAATCGCGCCCGCCGGGAGGCGCAAAAGACAATGACGGAAGTGCGCAGCGCGATGAAGCTGGGCGAAGTTTGAATCTGAAGAGGCGTTTATTGAGGTTTTGGGAATGAATAAGTTAGGCTGTTGGCGTGTGTTTGGAAATAATGCTAGAGCCTAGCGACTAAACCATAATGAGGCAAAATCAAACATGATGCCATTATTTATTGAAGGAATACAGGCAGAAGATATTGTATACAACCATATTCGAGATAGCGATTGTCCACAAAAGAAAGCAACGAAGGAGTTTGTTGAAAATCTCTGGGCTATTTATCAACCTTACGCAGACAATAACTTCCTTGACCAGATTCAGAGGGATTTTCATGCTCGTTTTTGGGAAATGTATCTGACGTGCACTTTATTGGAACAAAGGTTTAAACTCAATTGTCCCAAGCCCGGTCCAGATATATTAATCTCTGGAGATCGAAAAATATGGATAGAAGCGATTGCTCCTACTGCTGGTTATCCATCAAAGCCTGACAGTGTTCCAGCGGAATTAGCCCAATTCAGGAACTCTCGAGGCCAAAGAGTTCCGGATGAACAAATTATTCTCCGATATCGAAGTGCTATAGCCGAAAAATTTGATCGACGATATGCTGGATATGTTGCCAAAGGAATTGTTTCAAATAATGATTCTTATGTGGTAGCTTTAAATGGACAAAAAGTTGGTTTTTCTCAACATGACGTTGATCCCCCAAGAATTCTTCGTTCACTTTTCCCGATTGGTCATGAAAAAGTAATTACGGAATTGGATGCTAATGAAACTATGAAAATCGTAGGGAATAGGTTTCAATTCAGGCCAGAAATAAAAAAGGCATCTGGGAAAGATGTTTCGACTTTTATTTTTTTATCTCGTGATTATGAAAACCTAAGTGCTGTCCTTTTTTCAAGCGTGGGTGTGATCAATCGTCCAGAAAGAATGGGGCAAGATTTTATGTTGGTTCATAACCCTTTGGCTAAGAATCCACTACCGAGTGGTTTTTTCAAATTAGGAAAGGAATACACTATCCAAGTATTGGATAATCATAGATATCAAATTTCAGTCAAAGAACATCGGTAATTTGATATAGATTTTGCCTAACTTGTGTACAAGGGTCTGCGAGCGCATGAATTTCAAACAAATGGCAAGTTGAACGTTTGATTTTGAAACAAACATTTTTCTTGCTGACCGAGCCGCACACGCTGGGTGATAAACGTCAGCTAAAGCATAACTGAAATTCTGGTCAATGGCACGTCGACCAAAATTTGTCCTGATCTTTGCGCCTGAAGCCATTGATCACCTCGACGCGATTGAGCGCAAATATCATCGGCTTATTCGGGCAGCCATAGACGAACAGTTGAGTCACACACCCGAAGAGGTCTCTCGAAACCGCAAGCCAATTGAAGAGCCTGCGCCGTTTAGTGCAACTTGGGAAATACGATGTGGCCCCGACAATCGGTTTCGGGTATTTTATGAAGTAGGTGCTGAAGAACGCACTGTTACGGTATTGGCCATTGGTGTCAAAAAAGGTAATCGGTTGTTTATTGGTGGAAAGGAGTTTGACTTATGAAAATCGCCCCCTTTGCCGATGTCAAAGCGCGGTTCAGCGCCTATCTCGAACTGTGTGAAATCGAAGGCCCGGTTGTTATCACTCGAAAAGGTAAAGCCGTGGCAGTTTTACTTGTGCCCGGCGACGATGACGATTTGGAAAGACTTATTCTGGCTCGTTCGCCACGTTTTCAAGCTTTGCTCGCCAAGTCGCGGCAAAGCATCGCGGATGGCAAAGGCTTGTCGAGTAACGAGTTTTGGAAGGCCGTTGCAAAACGCCAACGCAAAAAAGCCGACGGTCGTCATCGTCGTCCAGACAAAACTTAGGTGTAATCTGAAGAATTTTTTAAAAGCACTTATTTGTTGAATGCCTTATCGAGTTAAACTGACAAATTTTGAAGGCCCCCTCGATCTCTTGTTGTTTCTCATCAAGAAGAGCGAGGTGGATATTTACGACATCCCGATCGCTTCCATCACCCAACAGTATCTCGAGTACGTCGCGATTTTGCAAATGCTCGATCTCGAGGGGGCCGGCGATTTCATTCTTTTAGCCGCCACGCTCATTCGCATCAAAGCGCAAATGCTGCTGCCCAAATCTCCCGAGGCCGAGGAAGAGGAGGAAGAAGACCCGCGGCAGGAATTGGTGCGCCGCTTGTTGGAGTATCAGCGTTACAAAGAAGTGGCCGAGCACTTATCCGTGTTCGAAGCCAACGAACGCTATTTTTACTCACGCGGCCATCTCGATCTTAATTTCGACGATCACGATTTCAGCGATTGGGTGGATTATGCCAAGGGCAATGTGAGTTTGTTCGATTTGATGGCGGTGTTCAAGCAAGTGCTCATGCGCGTGCCCAAAGACATTCAACATCGGGTCGAGCGCATTCCGATCAGCGTCCAAGAGCAAATCGAATATATTCAGCAGGAATTGCAGATCAACAAACAATTGCTTTTTATCTCCTTGCTGCAAAAGCTGCCGAGCAAGATTTATATGATCGTCACCTTCATCGCCTTGCTGGAAATGATGAAACGCGGCATGGCGACGGCGACGCAATCCGGACCATACGGAGAAATTTGGATCAACAAAGTTTAATGGAAACGCAAGAACTAAAACGCATCGTCGAGGCGTTGATTTTCGCGTCGGACGAGCCGTTGAGCGGTGATCGCCTCGCCGAAACCCTGGAATTGCAAAACGGTTTCGATCTCGGCGTTTTGATTGAGGAATTAAATCGCGATTATCACGACAGCGGCCGCGCCTTCACGATTCGAAAAGTTGCCGGCGGATATCAAATCGTCACGCAGCAAAATTACGCAAGCTGGATCAGAAAGCTTTATCTTGGCCGGCAAAAGAACCGCCTCTCACACGCGGCCTTGGAGACCTTGGCGCTTATTGCGTTCAAACAGCCGATCAGCCGCGTCGACATCGCGCAAATTCGCGGCGTCAATTCGGATGGCGTGATCGGCACTTTGTTGGAGCGTAAATTGATCACGATTAGCGGACGCTCCGAGACGGTCGGCCGGCCTTTGCTTTACAGCACCACGCCGGAGTTTCTCAAATATTTTGGCATCAACGATATCACCGATCTTCCCAAACCGCGCGAAATAGAAGAACTGTTCAGCAAAGAAGGCATGCCGGAAGAGCTGCTACAGGCGCTGAGCCAAACCGACGCGCAGCTCAGCCTGCCGATCAACCTCGACGGCGAAACGCCCTCGCCGGCGGAAGAGATTGAAAACAAAACCGAGCCGACACAACCGCCCGCCGTTGAAGCCCCATCCGTGGTTGATTCTTCCAACGAGCCATCGGAACCCGCCACGACTTCGGACAAAGTTGAAGATCAAGCTGCCAACCAAGAAATCGCTGCTTCACCCATTGATATCAATGAAGTGGCTGTGACGCAGCTTGAAGTTTCGCGCGATAGCGACGAAACAGCCAATTCCTCTCCGCCGCCGGCTAGCGCCAGCCAGGACGAAATCGCGTGGATTAGCTTGAATAGCGAGGCGAACAAATCGGTCGAAGATTTTACCGGCGCTGAACTCGCCATTGAAGAATTGATTGAAACAGAAAATGATTTGCCGACGTTTGCCGGCGTGACAGAGGTTGTTTCCGAGACGCTGACAGCAAATGAAAGTTCCGGCGCTGAGGCGAAATCATCGTCCATCGCAACGATGATGGAAGAGATCACGGCGGATTTTGTTCGAACGGATGAGGTTACCGGCGGCGGTGAAGCGCTGGGGCCGGAAACTGTTGTTGCCGAGGTGGACGAGATTGTTGAGATGATCGCGGCCTCGCCGGCGGGGGAAGTAAAAGTCGTCGAAGTGCATGGCCCCGAAGCGCCGGATGAAGAATCACCGCCGCTTGCGTTTAAAACCGGCTTGGAGGAGGATATTGACGGCTGGATGGCGGAAGAATTTTCACAGGAAGAGATCGCCGAACCGGATTTTGTAAAAAAATCCGATGATTTTTTTTTAGAAGACGTTTCCAAGCCTATTGTTGATTCGTTGACAGCGATTGACGCGAACGAAAACGGCGTGACGACAAGCTCGGATCCGGTCGTGGTTTCATCGACGTACTCATCGGCAGATGAAATTTTTCAGAGCCTGATTGAAAATTCACCGGAACCGGAGAACGCAGACGAAGCGCGACATAATCCGGGCGCGAAGGCTGAGATAGCGGTAGATTTCTTCGAGCAATCCGAGAACGTCACGGTTGTTGAGTTTGATGAACCAACGATGGCCGAATCTGCGGAGAGCGCCGGGTTCGGCGAAACTCAAACGAGCGTCGCCTCGACGGCGCAACCGCAAATCACGCCGGAAGTTGCAAATAACGGCCAGCGGATGATAACGTGGCGCGAACGTGTCGCGAGTTGGATCAGACGCACGGTCAGTAAACTGATGACGTTTATTGACGCAAAATTTTAGAGCCGATGAAGCGCGTGCGGAGTGAATTGCAAAACGTTGAACCGTTGCCGGGCGCGATGCGGTTGAATCGTTATCTGGCGCAAAGCGGGTTAGGCTCGCGCCGTGAAGTCGAAAAGCTCATCACGCGCGGTGAAGTCAAAATCAACGGAAAAAACGTTCGCGATTTGGCGACGCGGGTTGATTTGCTTCGCGATGAAGTGAAGGTGCGCGGTGAAAGCGTGCGGCCGGTCAACGTGCTGGTTTATCTCATGCTCAACAAACCGGCCGGCTACGTGACGACGGTGAAAGATGAAGCGAGCCGGCAAACCATTTTTGCGCTGGTCAAGCATCCGGTGCGCGTTTTCCCGGTCGGCCGCCTTGATTTGGACAGTGAGGGTTTGCTGCTGTTGACGAATAACGGCGAGCTGACTTACCGCTTGACGCATCCGCGCTTCAAAGTGCCGAAAGTTTACAGCGTGCTGCTGAACGAGCCTTTGCACCCGGCGGCGACGCAGCGTTTTCACGAAGGCGTGATCATCGACGAGACCCATCGTGTTCGAGGCGAGTTGCGTTTTGCCAGCGCGAATGATCGCCGGCGGTGTGAAGTGACGATCTTCGAAGGCCGCAATCGGCAGATTCGAAAAATGTTTGCAGCGCTCGGTTATCGTGTGAAAGGGTTGCAGCGCATTCAGATTGGACCGTTGTTGCTGGGAAAATTAAAGCTTGGCGCGTGGCGGTATTTGACGGAGAAAGAAATTAAACTTTTGAAGGAAGCCGTTGCTTAAGGCACAAGTTTGCTCGGGATGAAAATCATGGCGGCAAAAGATATTTATCACGATCTGGTGAAAGAATTGTTGATTGCGGAGGGTTGGACAATCACCCACGATCCGCTACTTCTGGCGTTTGGAATCCGAAAGGTATATGTCGACATCGGAGCGGAGCGTCTTATTGCCGCTGAAAAGGGCAATGAGAAAATTGCGGTGGAGATCAAAAGTTTCGTTGGTGAATCTGCCATTGAAGATTTGGAAAAAGCTCTCGGCCAATATCGAATTTATTTTCGAGTTCTGCGACAGAAGGATAAGGGGCGAACGCTTTTTTTTGCAGTAACGGTGGATACTTTTTCTGAAGTTTTTACTGATCCTTTCGGTGAGATGATTAGGAGAGAGGAAGAGCTCAACTTTATTATCTTTGATCCTGTTAAAAAGGAGATTGTCCAATGGTTGCGCGCGAAAAGTTAATCGAAACGATAAAAGCCGCGATTACCGATTATGCCAAATTTGAGCCTTCTTATGGGGAGATGAAAATTGAAACCATTTTTGACGATCAATTAGGCCACTATGAGCTTATATATGCGGGATGGGATGCTGGAATGCGTATACACGGCAGCGTTGTTCACGTTGATGTCGTTGACGATAAAGCGTGGGTTGAATACGATGGAACCGAATACGGTATAGCGAGAGAGCTTGCCGACCGTGGCATCCCAAAGGAACAAATCGTTCTTGCTTTTATGTCGAAGGAAAGGCGGCAACATTCTCAGTATGCGGTGAATTGATTTAAAATTTTAAGAAAACTTAAAAACGAAAACCTCGTTGGCTCAACCTCGGACGCAGCGAACGACTGGCAGCAGGATGATGGATCAAAACAACTTCGAATGCAGAAGACTTTCTCTTGAGAGAACGACGACTGATTATCGCGATTGACGGCCCGGCCGGATCCGGCAAAAGCACGACAGCGCGCTTGCTGGCGAAGCGGATCGGTTACATCTATCTTGACACCGGCGCGTTTTATCGCGCGCTCACACTCAAAGTTTTAGATGCCGGTGTTTTGCCTGAAGACAGCGCCGGCATCTTGCAATTGGCCGAAAAGATGAACATCGAGATGCAACCGCTGGAAGACAAAAATCGCGTGTTGCTGGATGGCCGTGAGGTGACGCAACAAATTCGCGAGCCGGCGGTGACCAATGCCGTCGCGCCGATTGCGGCCAATCCTCCGGTGCGCGCCATCATGGTCGAGAAGCAGCGCGCCATCGGCCGCAACGGCGGCGTGGTGATGGAGGGCCGGGACATCGGCACGGTGGTGTTTCCGGAGGCGGATTTGAAAATTTTCATGCAGGCTTCGTTGGACGAGCGCGCCCGGCGCCGGCAGGAAGAGCTGGCAGCGATGGGCATTGTGCGGGATCGGGAAATTTTGAAAGAAGAAATCGCCCGACGCGATCAAAATGATTCCACCCGTATGGTCGCGCCGTTGATTCGCGCCGCCGACGCGGTCTTGCTCGATACCACGAGCTTGACGATTGAGCAACAAGTCGACTTTATCATCGGCGAGCTGGAAAAGAAATTGAAATCGCGTTGAGAGATGCGGTTGGTTTTTCGATTTTTGCAACTGATGTTTCGAATGTGTTTTCTCCTGCTGTTTCGAATTCAAGTGCAGGGGCGAGAGCACATTCCCCGGCGCGGCAAATTGCTGTTGGCCGCCAATCATGTTTCGGGTTACGATCCGTTCGTGATTGGCTCGCTGATGCCGCGCGGACTTTACTTCTTGGCCAAAAAGGAGTTGTTTCAAAACCCCGTGCTCGGGGCGATCTTGCGCGTTTTGCTTCACGCCGTTCCTGTTGACCGCCGTGACATCGGCCATACGACGGTTCGCCGGATCAATCAATTGCTGGAAAACGGCGAAGCGATTCTGCTTTTTCCTGAGGGCACGCGCAGCCGCTCCGGCAAAATCGGCGCGGGCAAATCCGGCGTCGGCATGATCGCCGCCGTCAATCAATCTGACATTCTGCCGGTGCGCCTCGAAGGATTGTTTGACAAACGCGGCTCGTTATGGCGCCGGCCGCGGATTAAAGTTATTTTCGGCTCGGTGATTTCCGTTGCGCCGTTTTTGAAAAACGGCGCGGCCTCCAAGGAAATCTACCGGGAAATCGCCAGCACGGTGCTGGAGCGCATTCGCGTGATGGGCACGTCGCTGGCGGCATGATTTCGGCGATAATCCCCGAATCTCCTTTTTAAAATTTAAAAAGGAAATCGCGGGACTCGTGTTCTTCTCTTAAGAGGAGAGCTCAATAAATAACCTGTAGGAGGTTTAACTTAACCATGTTTCAACCAATTCAATTCACATCCGCAACAGCGGAAACCAACGTGGGTCATACCCCCCAGATAGGAGGTGATGCACTCGCAAAAAAAACCAGCCTTACCAATGGCAAGCTCGGCGCGTTGAAGATCGTGAGCAAAGACGAGCTTCAGGAAGAGCGTGAGTACTCCGACGAAGATTTGTCGAATTTTCAAAGGCTTTACGAAGACACGCTCACGGAATTTGTCGAAGGCCAATTGGTCACCGGCAAAATTTCGGCGATCAACGAGAAAGAAGTCGCGGTCGATATCGGCTTCAAGAGCGAAGGCGTGATTCCGCTTGACGAGTTTCTCGATCGCAAAGCCATTAAAATCGGCGATGACATCGAAGTTTTTCTCGACAATGTCGAGGACAAGGAGGGCCAGTTGGTGCTCTCCAAAAAGAAAGCCGATTTCATGCGCGTCTGGGAACGCGTTTTGAACGCGCACGCCACCGGCGAGATCATTCAAGGCCGCTGCACCCGCCGCATCAAAGGCGGCATCGTGGTGGATTTGATGGGCATCGACGCGTTTCTGCCAGGTTCGCAGATCGACGTCAAGCCGATTCGTGATTTTGATCAGTTCATCGGCAAGATCATGGATTTCAAAGTTGTCAAAGTGAACGAGCTGCGCAAAAACATCGTGGTTTCGCATCGTGTGCTCGTCGAAGAGCAGATGTCCGAGCAGCGCCAGCGCATCCTTGCCAATCTCGCCAAAGGCCAGGTGCTCGACGGCTCGGTTAAAAACATCACCGACTTCGGCGTGTTCATCGATCTCGGCGGCGTTGACGGGCTTTTGCACATCAACGATTTGTCGTGGGGCCGCGTCAATCATCCTTCCGAAACGGTTCAGCTCGATCAGAAGCTGAAAGTGATGGTGTTGGATTTCAACGAGGCCAAAGACCGGATTTCGCTCGGCCTGAAGCAATTGCAGCCGCATCCGTGGGTCGAAGTTGACAAGAAATATCCGGTCGACGCCGTGGTGCGTGGCAAAGTCGTCAGCATTTCCGACTACGGCGCGTTCGTGGAATTGGAGCGAGGCGTGGAAGGTCTGATTCATATTTCCGAGATGAGCTGGACGCAGCACATCCGCCATCCCAGCAAAATTCTCTCGGTCGGCGAGATGGTCGAGGCCAAGGTGCTCAGCATCGATTTGGAAGAACGCAAAATCTCGCTCGGCCTCAAGCAGCTCGAACCCGATCCATGGGACGGCATTGAGTTGAAGTATCCGGTCGGCTCGCGCCAAAAGGGCATCGTGCGCAACCTGACCAACTTCGGCGCCTTCGTCGAATTGGAAGAGGGTATCGACGGCTTGATTCACATCTCCGATCTTTCGTGGACGAAAAAGATTCGCCATCCCGGTGAGGTGGTGAAGAAGGGCGACGAAATCGAAGTCATCGTGCTCAACGTCGACAAAGGAAATCGCCGCATTTCGCTCGGCTATAAACAAACGAAGGACAATCCGTGGGATGAGTTTGAAGGCGCGTACGGTGTGCATACCAAAACCAAAGGCAAGATACTCCGCATGATCGACAAGGGCGTGATCGTCGAATTGCCGGCGCTGGTCGATGGTTTTGTGCCGTTGTCGCATCTCATCAAAACCAATCTCGCTAAGCCCGCGGACGGCTACGCCGTCGGCGATGAGCTTGAACTGGTTGTCATCGAGTTCAACAAGGACAATAAGAAAATCATTCTTTCGGAAAAATTAACGAAAGAGCCGCAAGGCGAAGGCGGAAAGAGGAAGCGAGGCCGAGGCAAACCTGCTGAAGCCGGCGCGACCGAAGTGAAGCTGACGCCGGAAGAGCTGGCTGCGGCGGATGAGGTTTTGTCGGACACAACTTCTCCGGTGATGGAAGTTCCGTCGGAGATGCCCGCTCCGGAATTCACTGTGACCGAGCCTGAGCCGCAAGCGTGAAGTTATCGTTTGTTGAATGAGATTGACCGGCCACCCTCGAAGTGGCCGGTCAATAATTTTAGAAAAAATGCAACGCAACATTTTTTTTGTTGTCGTCGTTTGGCTGTTTCTGCCCCTCGCCGCCTTTAGCCAAATTTCCGAAGAAGAAATTCTCACCCTGCTCGAACGCCATGAACTCGCGACCGCTCGGGAGCGCATCAACCAAACCTATCGTCAATATCCCAATTCCGCCGTTGCGGCGTATTTTCACGCGATGCTCGAGGAAGACGGCGAAACGGCAAGCAAATATTTTGAAGACATCACTTCGCGTTTTCACGGCACGGTTTACGCCGAGCGGGCGTTGTTTAGATTGGGACAGTATCATTTCGCGCAAGGCACTTACCATCGCGGCCGGCAATACTTTACCAGTTTGAGCGAACAATATCCCAAGTCAGCTTTAGCGCCGCAAGCGAATTATTATGCGGCGAAATCTTTGGTCATTATCGGAACCCCGACGGGCGCCGAATTGTCGCAAGCGCGCGAGCAATTGTCGCGTTGCGTGGAAAAATATCCCGGCACTTGGATGGCGAAATTCGCCGCGGAAGATTTGGCCAAATTGCAGCCGCCCACGGCTGCGCCCAAAGCAAAATCATCTGAGCCGCCGCCTCCAGCGCCAAAAAAATTCAAAGGCATTTATACGGTTGAAACCGGCGCATTTGACAGCCGCGAAAAAGCCGCGCGTCAGCAGGCTGTTTTTTCAAAGGCGGGTTATTCGACGGAGATCAGCGAGCAGCGCCAGGGGCGAAAAATATTTCATAAAGTTTGGGTGGGAGATTTTACCGACCGCAGTCAAGCCCGCAAGTTTTCCGACGAGTTACAACGAAAATACAAAGTCAAGAGTCATGTGGTGAAAAGGTAGTTGGTTGCTGGTAGCTCGTCGCTTGTAGCTGGTAAATTGCCGAGCAACCAGAAACCAGCAACCAGAAACCAGCGACCAGCAACGAGCAACCAGACTATGATCACCGTCCGTCAAGCTTTGGAAATTGCCCTGCAGCAAACCAAGCGTCTTTCGATTGAAACAACAGCTTTGCTGGAAAGCGCCGGCCGGGTGTTGGCCGAAGACGTCGTCTCCGATGTCGACATGCCGCCGTTTGCGCGCAGCACGATGGATGGCTATGCGCTGCGCAGTGAAGATATTCGCCAAGCGCCAACGCGGCTGCAAGTTGCCGGCGTGATTCCGGCGGGAACTTATCCGAACTTTTCGCTGCAGCCGATGCAAGCCGCCAAGATCATGACCGGCGCGCCTTTGCCGGCTGGCGCGGATGCGGTGCAAATGGTGGAAAAAACGCGGCCGCTTCAAGATGGCGCTGCGGTTGAAATTTTAGAATCCGTCTCGTCCGGCCATAATGTTTCGCCGCTGGGCAGCGAGGCGCGGCGTGGAGACGTTGTTTTGCCGGCAGGCGCTTTTATTTCGCCAGGCGTGAACGGTTTGCTGGCGGCGGTGGGAAAAAATTCGGTTGCGGTTTATCGCGCGCCCTCCGTCGGCATTTTGGCAACCGGCGACGAGCTGGTCGACATCGCGGTGAAACCCGGGCTTGGGCAAATTCGCAACAGCAACAGTTTCACGTTATACGCGCAAGTGAAACAGGCGGGCGGTATGCCGCAACTCATCGGCGTTGCCAAGGACACAACAGCGAATTTACGCCAGAAGATTGCGGAAGGTTTACAGTTTGATTTGTTTTTGGCAACCGGCGGCGTTTCGATGGGCGATCTTGATCTCGTCGAAGAAGTGTTTGCCGAATTTGGCCTTGAAGTTTTTTTCGAGAAAATTGCGATGAAACCCGGCAAACCAGTGGTGATGGCGCGCTCGGCGCGAGGCGGGCTGGTTTTCGGCTTGCCCGGCAATCCGGTTTCCGCCACGACGGTCTTTGAAGTTTTAGTCCGGCCCGTGATGCGCAAGATGATGGGCTTCCCGATCTATCAAAATCAAATGGTGTTGGCGACGCTTACGGAACCGTTTGCCAATCGTTCCGGCCGCGAGAATTACGTGCCGTCCGTGACGTGGTACGAAGAAAAACGTTTCCTGGTGCGCCCGCTCAAATCCAAAGGCAGTGGGGATGTGGTCACGTATGCCAAGAGCAATTCCTATCTCATTTGCCCGATCGATCGCACGGACTTGTCGTCAAACGAAAACGTCGTTGTCATGTTGCGGCCGGATTTTTTTTATGGGTGAAAAATTATCTTGAAAAATTGATTGGTTCTTTTTATTCTTTATAAAATAAAAGTGACGAGAGTTTATGCCACAAACCGTAACATTTGAATTACCGGACGCCGTCTACCAGCCAGCGCAGCGAATGGCTGAAGCGAGGCGACAACCATTGACTGAGCTTTTGGTCAGCGCATTAAAGGCGTCACTTCCTTCTTTGGAAGACTTATCGCCGGCGCTACGGATGGAACTCATCAATTTGGAGCGGTTGGATGATCTTGCGCTCTGGCGGGTTATGCTTGCTCAAGTTTCTGCACGTCAACAACAAAAGCTTAATCAACTGCTGCAAAAAAATAAAACCGGCAAGCTCACCGAATCCGAGCGCGAAAGTCTTGCGGCCTTGCAAAACGAAGCAGATCGCATTATGCTCCGTAAAGCCCGCGCCGCCGTGCTCTTGCGTTTCCGGGGACATCGCCTGCCAACATTAGCTGAGTTGCGCAGGCTCGCACGACATAAATCAAAGTGAAAAAGAAGAATATTCCCGCCAAGCTACGCCAACTTGTTCAGAAACAGGCGCAGTATCGATGCGGTTATTGTCTCCGGCCGGAAGAACTGGTTGGAGAGCGTATGACTATTGAACATATTCGTCCTGAAAGTCGTGGTGGCTTGACAATCGAACGAAACTTATGGCTGGCGTGCCGCCGATGTAATGAGTATAAAGGCTCGCAAACTCACGCCTCCGATCCTTTGACGGGCAAGCGGGTGCCTCTCTTTAATCCACGCCGTCAATTGTGGGACGAACATTTTTGTTGGAGTGAGAGTGGAACTGACATTCAGGGCATAACGCCTACCGGCCGTGCTACCGTTGCCGCGCTGCGATTGAACAATCCCGAAATTGTGATGGCGCGTCGTTTGTGGGTGACAGCGGGATGGTGGCCGCCTGAAGAATAATAAATTGATGGCGACATTCTTCTTAAATAAGTAGAAGAAAAAACATTGAGAATTTAAAAGCTCACTCCGGCAGCGCCAGATTCGGCCGGCCGTCGAACTTCGGCGGTTCATTGCCCTTCTCTTCCAACAGGCGCTGCGCTTCGGCAATCGCGCGTTCCAGTTGGGGATCTTCGCCGCGCAGATGCGAAGCGGGATCGAAATCCACGACGATGTCAGGATCGACGCCGTAATTTTCCACGCGCCATTGCGCGTCGGTGAACCAAAAGGAGTATTGCGGTTGCGTCGTGCGGCCGCCGTCAACCAAGTTGTAACGATGATCGATGCCGATGACGCCGCCCCAGGTGCGCTTGCCGATCAGCGGGCCGATTTTCAGCAGCTTGAAGCTGTGGCAAAAAATATCGCCATCCGAGCCGGCGAACTCGTTGGTGATCGCGACAATCGGCCCGCCGAGCGAATGATGCGGATAGGACTGCGGCGTGCCCCAGCGCCGGACGTCGTAACCAAGCGGCCGGCGAATTAATTTCTCCAATAAAATTTCCGACACGTTGCCGCCGCCGTTGTAGCGCACATCGACGATCAACCCCGCCTTGCTCGTTTGCGCCAGATAATAGCGATGAAATTCGATCAACCCTTCCGTGCTCATGTCAGGAATGTGCAGGTAGCCGATTTTGCCGCCGGTTGCTTCAGTAACCCGCCGGATGTTGCGCTCGACCCATTCGCGGTAGCGAACCTTGAATTCATCACGCAATGTTTTTACTGCGACGTGGCGCGGCGAACTTTCCGTCGCGGCGGATTGCACGGTCAAGACCACCTCCTGGCCGGCTTGATTCGCCAGCAATTGGCCCGGCGTGATGGTGGCGTTCAGCGCCACGCCGTTGATCGCCAGCAGCGCATCGCCCTCGGAAATATTAAGGCCCGGCGCGCACAGCGGCGAGGCGCAATCTTTTATCCACACGTCGCCGCGATAAATTTTTCCGAAAACATAACGCTTGTTCTCGGCGTCGTAATCCAAATCCGCGCCGAGGCGGCCGATGGAATATTGCGGTGTGTAGCGATAATCGCCGCCGGCCTCGTAGGCATGTGATGTGCCCAGCTCGCCCTGCATCTCCCAGACCAAATCCGAAAATTCCGAGCGCGTGGCGATGCGCTCGACCAGCGGGTAATACCGTTCAAAAACTTTTTGCCAATCCACGCCGGACATGTTTTCCGTCCAGAAAAATTCGCGCTGCAAGCGCCAGGCTTCGCGAAACATCTGCCGCCATTCGGCGCGCGGCTCGACGGAAAATTTGGCGCGGTCGAGATCGAGCCAGCCGTTTTTTCGCGTCGCCGAGCTGTCGGAATTGTCGCTCGGTTTTTCGCCTGCTTTCAAAACCCGTAACCGCCGGCCGCTGCGATAGCTCAACGTTTTGCCGCCGTTGGCGACCTGAATGGATTGTACGTCATAGGCGATGGATTCGAGTTTCTGCGTGACGAAGTCAAAAACCCACAGCGTGCCCTTTTCATCATCCTCGTCGGAGGCGGAGGAGTCGCCTAAATCGGCGCGGCCGCGAATCGGAAAGGAAGTGAAGACGACTTTATCTTTGATGCCGAGCACCTGCCGGTGAATGCCTTCTTTTACCGGAAATTCAACGACGCGATTTTGGATGCCGTCCAGTTCGATGCGCATCGGCTCCACCGACTTTTCTTTTGCCGCGCCCGCCGAGGCTTCGGTTTTTTCTCCGCCATTGGCGGTGTCGGAAGTTTTTTCCTCCTTGCCGTTGGCTGCGCTCGCAGGATTTTTTGAGGCATCGAGCTTGGGGGCGCTCTCTTCGCCGGGCGCCGCTGGCGCCGGCACAAAAGGATTCGTCAATTCTTTGCGAAGCGTAATCAAATACGGCTTGCTCGCGGCCGGAAAACTCACAGCAAATTGCACGTTGTCATTCACCGGGTTCAAAATTCGCGTCGAGAGAAAATAAAGATAGCGCCCGTCCGGGTCGAAATGCGGGTAAAAATCATAAAGGATGGGCCGGGTCACTTGATGCACCGCGCTGGATTCCAACTCGCACAAGAAGATCGCGCTCATTTCTTCGGCGAGGGCTTTGCGATAAGCCAGCCAACGCCCGTCCGGTGAAAACGTGACGCCAGTGATTTCGGAAAATTCGTTTTGATCGAGACGGCGCATGCCGCCGGACTCCAAATCCACCAACCATAGATCGAGCCGGCTGGTGGTCAATGCCGCCTGCGCCGAAGTTGGCGAGGTATGCAGCGATTGAATCCGACCCGGCGGCGCGTCGAGAATGCGCTCCGGCTCTTGCGATGGCTCGCCAGAAAACAACACCAATTTTTCTTCACCGTTATTTTGATCGCTGATGGCAACCAGGCGTTTGCCGTCGTGCAGCCAATGCACGAGCCGGTAGCGCGCGCCTTCGCGAACGCCGTATTGCACCGGCGCGCCTTCCCAATGCGCCAGGCTGAACATTTTGCCGCGCGCCGTCACTGCAATCGAATGGCCTTTGGGATGCAGATGATAATTTTCCAAATAACGCGCCGCCGAAGAAAACTTGCGCTGGGTTTGCACCAGCGGGCTGCGCCATTGAATCGCCAGACGGCGAACTTCGCGAGTGACGGCATCGAGCGCAAACAAATCGGCGCCGGCCTGATAAACAATCGTTCGTCCATCGGTGGAGGGATGGCGCACGTAAAAATCCCGATGCGCGGTTTCGCGGCGCAAACCTTGGCCGGTTAACGCGCAGGAATAAATATTGCCGACGCCGTCGTGATCCGACACAAAATAAATGCGGTTGCCAATCCACAACGGGCCGTTGGGATTGCCCTGCGGCAAATTCAATTTCACAAAATCCCCGCGGCCGTCGCGATCAAGCCAAATTTCTCCGGCCGTGCCGCCGCGATAGCGTTTCCAGCGGGCATTGTCGAAATTGTTGCGGCCGATGGCGAGGCCGGGGCCGTTGGGGTTCAAGGCGATGTTGCGCACCGGGCAATTAAGAAAACTCTGCGGATATTCACCAGCGCGCGAGACGCGATAAACCAACGGTTGATCCATCGGAATGGTCTGGCGATGCGAGCTTAAAAACAAAACCGCCTCGCCGTCGTTCGTCCAAGCTGCGATTTTGAAAACCGCGCCGAGAAACGTCAAGCGCCGCATCTCGCCGCCTTCGGCCGGCATGACGTAAACGTCGGGCTGGCCCTCTTCGCGGCCGCAGAACGCCAGCCACTTGCCGTCCAGCGACAAGCGCGGAAAGCTGACGATGCCGAAATTGCTGGTTAAGCGCCGCGGAATGCCGCCCGCCAGCGAGACGCTCCACAAATCATCTTCGCAGATAAAAACCACATGATCGTTATGCACGGTGGGATGATGATAATAACCCTGGCGAGTCTCGCTCATCTCTTTGTCTCCTCAAAGAAGCAGATTCAAATGTTGTTTTGGGGATATACGATATGCAACTCGTTTCTTGATGCAAGCGTATTAAGATAAAAATTTTTTGGATGAAATCAAAATTTAATTTCGGGAAAATTGTAAAAGCAAGCCAGCATTCAAACCGCATAATTTTAAAAGCTTGTTGTTGTCAAATTTAAAATAGTTTCGTAAATTGAAAATATTCGGACTGAACCAGAATCGAGGAACAAGACATGTCGAGCAGTTCTGTAGCCGTCATCATTCGCCAGTTGTTGCTGAATGGTTTTTACCTGTTGCTGCAATTTGCCATTTATCGCATCTTGCGCGGCCAATTCGGCGACACGGCGTTTCGCCGCCAGATGATTATCGCGGCGTTGATTGCCATCAACCTGCCGTGGCTTTATGCGGTGATTCGCATCGTCGTTTTTAAAAGCATTCCCCACAGCTACGCGCTTTTGGTGACGGTGATGGGATGGTTTTTCATTTCCGTCATTTATTTGATTTATTTCGGCCTGCTGCGGTCGGGATATGGTCTGTGGGAAGCCGTCAAGCCTCTCAGTTTGACGTCCGCAGCCGGCGCAACGGCGGCGATGACGCGGCGGGCATTTCTGCAAAAAGCCATGATCGGGTTTGGCGCGGTCGCCCTGATTTCGACGGCGCGCGGGCTGTGGATGGCGCGCGGCACACCTCGCCACGAGCGCGTGACGATTTATCTGCCGGACTTGCCCGAAGCTTTTGACGGCGTGCGCCTCGTGCAGCTTTCGGATTTTCATTCCGGGCCTTACATGTCGCGCGAGCACATGTTGAGCGTGCGCCGGCAGATCGAAGAACTCAAACCCGATCTTTATTTTTTCACCGGCGATTTCGTCGATGCTTTTGCCGAGCAAATGCCGCCGTTCGTCGAGGCTTTTGAAAATTTGCGCGCGCCGTTCGGCGTGTTTACGGTGTTGGGCAATCACGATTATTTTGCCGATATTCAAACCGTCGAGGCCGGGCTGGCAGCAGCGAAATTGCCTTTATTGCGCAATACCAATCACGTTTTGGAACATCGCGGCAATCAATTGGCCATTGTCGGGGTCGATGATTTGTGGGCGAGCCGGCGCAAAGGCCGGGGGCCGAACATCGCCGCGGCGGTGAAAGATTTGCCGGAAAACGTGTTTAAAATTTGCTTGAGCCACCAACCCAATTATTGGCCGGAAATCAAAAAACACGATGTCGCGTTGACGCTTTGCGGCCACACGCACGGCGGGCAGTTCGGCATCATGGGCACGCAAATCAGCTTGGCGCGCATCGCCAGCCCTTACGTCGCCGGACTTTACAAAGAAGAGGGGAGGCAACTTTACGTCAATCGCGGGCTGGGCGTGTTTGGCATTCCGGTTCGTATCGGCATGCCGCCGGAAATCACAGAGATAACGTTGAAGCGAGGGTAATTTTCCGCCCGACTGGAGACGAAATGATCACGGTTGCTAACTTTAAAATAAGGCAAAACGATTTTGGGCAAAACTATTCAAAAAAGCTATAAATATTTTTCTGTCTCCCATTTTTCTGTCATGCCTTTTTTAAAAAGTTAGTGACATTGGACGAGACGACTCTTATGGAGACACGGCCAAAGCTCCGGCCAGCTAAAGGCCATACTTCAGTGGCGCATGTCGCCGACGATTGGTACGTCGTCTGCGAATCGCAGCAATTGCGCGACAAGCCCCTCGCCGTGACCTTGCTCAATAATCCATTGGTGGTTTTTCGTAACAACAGCGGAAAAGCCGGCGTTTTGTTGGATCGCTGCCCGCACCGCAACGTTCCGCTTTCGCTTGGCGCGGTGAAAGGCGAAAATCTCGAATGCGCTTATCACGGCTGGCAGTTTGCTGGAAATGGAATGTGCCAAGCCGTGCCGGGGCTGAGCGGAGAGCAGAAGTCATCTGGCCGTCGCGTGTCGGCCTTCGCAACGCGAGAACAGGATGGTTTTATTTGGGTCTATGCAACGCCGGATGTCGAGCCGGCGCGCGAGCCGTTTCGCTTTCCGCTGATCGGTGAGCGCGGCTATACCACCGTGCGCCAAACCGTCGAAGCGGAAAGCTCCATTCATGCCGCCGCGGAAAATGCGCTGGACGTGCCGCACACCGCCTATTTGCACGGCGGTCTGTTTCGCAAGGCGACCGGCAAGCGCAACGAGATCGAGGTGGTGATTCGCCGCTGGCACGATCGCGTCGAAGCGGAGTATATCGGCGAGCCGCGGCCCTCGGGGCTGGCCGGACGGCTTCTTGCGCCCGGCGGCGGCATGGTGACACACTTTGATCGATTTATTTTGCCTTCCATCGTGCAGGTGGAATATCGCCTGGGCGAGAAGAGCCACATCTGCATTTCCTCCGCGCTTACGCCGGTTGCTGATTTTTACACGCGGCTTTTCGCGGTGATCAGCTTCCGTTTGCCGATTTCCCGCGCGGCGGGACTGGTGGCTCTTTTTCTGCGGCCGCTGGCGCTGCGCATTTTTCAGCAGGACGCCGGCATGTTAAAGCGCCAGACGGAAACAATTGAGCAATTTGGCGGCGAACTGTACATGTCGACTGAGATCGACGTCATCGGCCCGCAGATCTACCGTTTGCTCAAACAAGCCGAGCGCGGCGAGAGAGAGGCGTTGACTGAGCCGTTCACGCGAACGATTCGGATGCTGGTTTAAACAAACGACGAAAAACTGTTGCCCACTGAAATAAAAATCCCACAGAAATGAGTTTTAAAAATTTAATATCTGACACGATGATCAAAAACACGCTGATAAAGCAAGCAGTAACATTCTGCGTGAGTTTTTTGACCGGGGTGGCAATTATTTTTTAATTCAGTGGGATTTTCGATTCTGTGGGCGCAAAAGAAAAATCAATGAGTCCTCCAATTCCAACCGGCTGGCGGCGGGTGCTGGCTGATGAAATCAAAAAGCCTTATTACCAAAAACTCCAACAATTTTTAAAAAAAGAGCGGCAGCGGCACAAAATCTTCCCGCCGGAGAAGGAGATTTTTGCGGCGCTCAAATTAACGCCGTACAGCAAAGTCAAAGTTCTGCTGCTCGGCCAGGATCCGTACCACGATGATGGGCAGGCGCATGGATTATGTTTCTCGGTTCGCCCCGGCACGCTGCTGCCGCCGTCATTAATTAACATCTACAGAGAATTGCAAAGCGATGTCGGTTTTCGTTTTCCGAATCATGGTTATCTGGCGCATTGGGCGAAGCAAGGCGTGCTGATGCTGAACGCGGTGCTGACGGTGCGTGCGCATCAGCCGGCCTCGCACCGCGACAAGGGCTGGGAGCTGTTCACCGATGCGATCATTCAAGCCGTCAGCGCCAAGACGAGTCCGGTGGTTTTCTTGTTGTGGGGAAATTATGCCAAGGCGAAAATCAAATTGATCGACTCCTCCAAAGCAGGACACGTGATCATCCATTCGGCGCATCCCTCGCCGCTTTCGGCCAATAACGGATTTTTTGACAGCCGGCCATTTTCAAAAACCAATGCGGCCTTGCGCAGACTTGGTAAGTTGGAGATTGATTGGCAGCTTCCAAAAAGGTGAACGTTTGTGGTTGATCTGCGGGCAAGCAAAATAAATCGTTTATCTGGAATTCATCAATCTCCACTTCTTTCTGACAAATCAGGTATGCGTGCGGTCTGGTCAAGCTGGCCAAATCCGTAGCATAGCGTTTTAAAATTTGATCTAAAAAGAAAAGGGTATTCATTTGAATACCCTTTTCTTTTTTAATTCTGTCTCCCGCTTTCGGCGTGAAATTTTTTTCACTTCCTCCTTAGCAAGGCGGCTTACTTCTTATACAACGCGCCGGCCACCGCGCCGCCGATGATGGCAGCGATAACGCCGACAATGATCGAGGCCCACGCCAGTCCGTAGGGATAGTTGGTGATGATGAGATGATTGAAAAGCAGTGCTGGGAAAAAAGCCCAAACGCCGGCATACAATCCGAACGTCGCGCCGCCTTTGGGTCCGGCGGCAAAACTGCTATACACCCGATCATACACCCAGACGAAGACAAACGCGGCGACAAAATCACCGATGATAAACCAGTGCATCGGCGCATCCTGCCGCATCAGCGTGGTCAGCTTGGAATAATACATGTTTTGCAGAACCATGCCATGGGCTAGAAAGTCATACACATTCCACGCGACGCCGACCACAAGCGAAGCGATGAGATACTTTTTAACGTTCATGATAGGCCTCCTCAGTTGGTTTGAATAGATTGAGTTAATTTAATCAACACGCCAATAAATGGCGAACAAACGTCAATCATTGTGAAGGGAGTCCTACCCGGCAATCATGTTCAGCGTCCGGAAGATGTCGTAAATAGCAAAAATCAAATGTTAAAGTCAAGAAATTTCTTCGTTAATAATGCAAACGCCCGAACCTCAGAAGGCCGGGCGTTTGCATTCACGCAGTCGGAGCAATTGTGTAAGGCGTACGCCCCGCTCCCGGCATGTTTGAGAGCGGGGTAAATCATTGATATTACTTCATCAGCAACAGCCGGCGCACCAACCGCGCTTCGGCGGTTTTCAAGACATAGAAGTAAACGCCGCTCGGCAAATGCTTCGCCTCAAACGTGACGGTATGAAAACCGGCTTCGCGGCGGCCATTAACCAAATCCGCGACTTCACTGCCCAGCATATCGTAGACTTTGAGCTGAACGTTCGTAGCTTGCGGCAAGCTGAAACTGATGTTCGTGGTCGGATTGAACGGGTTAGGATAGTTTTGCGCCAACTGTATCTCTGTGGGCACAAGAGTTTCCGTCACCTCGGAAGTCTCCACATTTTGCTTGGCAACCGAGCTGCAAACCCTAAACTCTGCCACCCGATAATGGCCGCTATTCGGGACGGTCATGTGAATCCTGATATATCGTTCCGTGCGCGGCGCGCCGGTCAAGCTGAACGTGTCGGTGCCGCCATCGCCGGTGGTGGTGTTAAAGACCGTGGTATAAGTGGAAAAAGTTGAGCTATTAGAGACCCGAATTTGATAACTCTTCGCATGGCGGTTGCTGTTCCAAACGATCTCCGCGCTGCTATAGCTGCCGCTCACCAAGTCCACTTGCAACCACTGGGTTCCGCCGCTGCCGCTTCTCCAGTACGTGGCGGTATTGCCGTCCACGGCGCGGGATGGCACATTGCTGCCGTTGGTGCTCGAGGCGGTTGCGGTTTTGCCTTGCGCGATGTTGGTGCAACCGCCGCCGCCGACAACGGTGCGCTCAAACGTGATGCTCCAGCTATTCAACGTGCCGCCATCAAAAGCAACGCCGTCGTAAACGCGCAAAGTCCATGTGCCGCTCGTTTGCAAGCCGTCAAATATCGCCAGCGCATTATCAGGCTGGAAAGAGCCGTTGTACGGAGGCGCGCCATTGGTGATGGAAGTCGCCGCTTCGTCATCAAAAGTCGTCGTCGACAAATTATCGCCGGAGCCGCCATTCCGGCTGAAAAGGCCGACGCTGGTGCCATTGGGCGCGGTCAAGGTGATGACGAGATCACTCACCCACGTGTGGCTGATATTCATCGTCACGTTGACATCGGTAATAATGAAACTCTCCGTCACGCTGAGCGTCGATACCGCCGAACCGCCGGAGACGGGAATGGTCTTCGGCACATCGGTTGAAGATTTCGGCGCTTGCGCTTGCAACGTGCCGATTCGATAGGTGAAAGGCCGCGTGGTTGGCGCTTGACCGGGAGGATTGACCCCGTTGCCGCCAAAGGCGAAACTCCCGCTGTTGGCCTGCGCTGAGGCATCCTGCGCGGCGATGTAATATTCAACTTGAGTTTCCGCGGCCTGGCCCGGGATGGTAAACTGATAACTGCCGGTCGAGGCGACGCTTGCATACGCGCCGAAGCCGCCGCCGCTATTGGTGCGATACCACAACGTCGGCGTTCCTGCGCCGGAGCCGACGCCGGAAGCATCCGTAATCGTCGTCGTCACCGTGCGAGCAGCGGTGCTGGAAGTCGAAGCCAACGGCGTGTGATTGATGGTGGGCGGAACGTAATCGCTGCCCAACGCTTCGCGCACCGCCGCATAAGCGTTGACGCGGCCAAAACCGACGTACTTGTTCCATAAGCCGTTTGGCTTGCTGGTGTTAAACGGATATTTCTCGACCTTGTCGGCGGTTTTTTCCATCACGTTCTGGACTTGAACGCGCGTCAAACCGGAGTTGACCGATAAAATCAACGCCGCGACGCCGGCTGCATTCGGGCACGACGCCGAGGTGCCGTTGAAGTCGTCGGAATAATCGCCCGGATCGTAGCCGCCGGCGCCCGCGATGTCCGTCGTGTACACAATCGTCGGCGCCACCACGTCAAGCTCGGTGCCGTAATTCGCGCCCCACCAATACTGGCCGTCGCCGGAGCCGGATTGTTTTTTGTGATCCATCATATTGCTGGCGCCGACCGCAATGACGTTGGTTAGACTGGCAGGATAAGAAACGACGCCATTGCCTTCATTGCCGGAACTAACCAGCACCACGCAGCCCAGCCCGCCCCGGCCATTGGTGACCGCGGCGCTGATCGCATTGTCAATCAGGGCGCTCGGGCTGCCGCCGCCCCAGGAATTGCTCAAAATGGCCGCGCCATTTTGCCAGCCATAATTAATCGCATCCGCGATCCACTGATTGGTGGCGCTGCCATTGTCATCAAAAATGCGCAGGGGCATGATTTTGCAATTGGGCGCAATGCCGGCCACGCCCAGGCTGTTATTCGCGATGGCCGCCACGATCCCGGCGGTTGCGGTGCCGTGACCTTCGGTGTCATCATTAGGAACGAAATCGTTCTCGGTGGGGTCAAAGCCCTGCACGATATTCGCCTGCAAATCCGGATGATCCAGATCGACGCCGGTATCGACGATACCGACGATGATTGAGGCTGATCCCATAGAGACGTCCCAGGCGAGATCGACATCCATGTCGGAATCCGCCGTGCCGACCACGGTGCCGCCAAGGCCGTTCGCCACGGTCTGGCCGGTGTTGCGATGCGCCCATTGGCTGTTATAATGTGTATCGTTGGCCACCGCGTGCAGCAGCGATTTTTCCGGGTAAACCGAATTAGGCTCGGCCCATTCCACCAAACCGTTGTTGAATAATTGATTCGCCGCGCTCAAACCATTATGGCCGGCAGCTTTTCCAATCCGCATCAGGTAGGTGTTATTGCCGAGATCGCGGATGATTTCGGCGCCCATGGCGCGGTACGCATTTTCGAATGCCACCGGCGGAATGTTGCTGCGGACGCGCACGGCAAATTCGTCAGTCATCATCTGTTTAGCGCCAGATTCGGTGACAAAGACCGGCGCCGCCATGACAATGTCGTTATTGGCATTCAGCTTCCCCAGAGCTTGGGCAATGTCATTTTCCGACAGCCCGTCGCGCAACTTTAAAAATTGCAGGCCGTTCATTTGCAGGTTTTTGCGTTCGGAAACCTGCCCGGGGATGGCGGCATTTAAAATGTTGTCAATCGCCGCCGAAGGCAAACCGTTCCGGAACTTCACAGAAATCGCCTTGATATTGAGATTCAGGTCGATGCGTTGGCCCTGGTAGTAGTAATGTTTGACCAGGCCTTGGGCATATCCTGAAGTCACACCCAGGCTGAGAAGTCCCCAGCCGCAGAAACAAAGCAACGCCAATAGCGAAACGCGCTTCATAAAACCTCCGGTAAAGTGATTAATTTTTTAAAACTTAATTGGATTGAATGCCGGACTCAGATTTTGAATTATGGGCAAAACGTTCACTGCGTTCAACTGCTTAAAAGCTCACCACAAGACGCAAAACAACCCAGCCCTAACCCCAGAAACAGCAGAGAAAACCCCAGCATTAAAAAGGCAAGTTTCAGGACATGCAGACGAGTCACGTTGAGTAAAGTGGAAGGTAATTACGAAAAAAAAACCTCAAAGTCAAGAAAAATTTTGTGATGTTTACCATTGTAATAAAAACAGGAAAACGCAAAAAACGTCGAACTATTTTCACATTTTTCAACTAAGTTGGCTGTCTATCATTTATGCGTTTATCCGAATCGTTTCGAGGGATAGCAACGACGAAATTTTCATTGACCTCGTGATGAAATTTTAGTATCATGTGGCATGAATCCATTGCCCACTCGCCCTCATTCCGCCGTGGCGATTGTCACCGGCGGCGGCCGCGGCATCGGGCGGGCTATAGCCCTGGCCTTTGCTGGCCAAGGCCTCGACATCGCCGTGATCAGCCGCAGCCAGGATCAAATCGACAGCGTCAAAGCGGAGATCGAAACGCAGGGGCGGCGCGCCGCCGCCATCGCCTGTGACGTGACGGATAAAGCCGCGGTCGACACCGCTGTGGCTCGCGTGCGCGAGGAACTTGGTGCCGTCACCGTTCTTGTCAATAATGCCGGCATGCATCTCGCCAAACGTTTTTCCACCGTAACCGATGACGAATGGCAGCGCATCGTCGCGGTTAATCTCACCAGCCTGTTTTATTTTACCCAAGCCGTGCTGCCGGATATGGAAGCCGCCAATTGGGGACGCATCATCAACATGTCTTCCGCCGCCGGCCGCATGGGCGTGCCGTATGCCGTGCCTTACAACGCCACGAAACACGGCGTCATCGGTTTCACGCGCGGTTTGGCGCTCGATCTGGCGCGCACCGGCATCACCGTCAACGCCATTTGCCCGGGTTGGGTGCTCACCGACATGGTTCGCGCCAACGCCGAAGGCCTGGCCGCGAAAAGAGGCATCACCTTCGAACAAGCGCTCGAAAGCTTGGTTTCCACCTCCCCGCAAAAACGCTTTGTCGAACCTGAAGAAGTCGCCCACGTCGCCGTGATGCTGCTCTCCGATGCCGCGCGCAGCATCACCGGACAGGAGATGGGGATCGACGGGGGAATTGTGGTGGCGTGAGATAAAAAGAGAAAACAAAAAAAGATGCAGCAATTCCACAAAATTCGCCAAATTCGCCAAAAATTTAGGGCTGCGGAATAACATCGTACCCCCTTTTGTGCTCGGCGTCAAGTTTTAATTTCCACAGTTCGTCGAGATAAACGGGTTGCCAGGCGGCAACGGCCGGATGGATTTTCGCTTGACGTTCCTTGACAATTTCCCATGGGGTCTTATGGCCTTTGGAGCTGTTCTGGCGTGCAACGTTGAACCACAGATTATAGGCGGCAGCTTTGGCCAAAAAGTGCGAA
>Ga0187892_10000980_pt1 | contig 70169 bp, 80 predicted proteins | sample MA1701073metaG_FD_139345 | JGI IMG/M metagenome (GOLD analysis project Ga0187892, IMG submission 139345) | Bio-ooze microbial communities from a basaltic lava cave in the Kipuka Kanohina Cave System on the Island of Hawaii, USA - MA170107-3 metaG ...
ATGGCGCCGAGCTGTTTGGGCCCGAGGTCGAGATCGGCGCGAGCGTCCGCGTGCCCGTCCCGGCCACGCGCATCGCCAACGAGCTCGGCTCGCCGCTCGCGGCCTCGCTGGTGCTGCTCGGCGCCTACGTCGCGTCCACCGGCCTCGTCTCGCTCGACGCCGCGCTCGCCGCGATGGAGGAGTCGGTGCCGGCCTATCGCCGCGAGCACCTCGCGAAGAACGCCGCCGCGCTCCGCGCCGGCTTCGCGGCGGCGCCCGCCGGCGTGGCGCAGGCGTGGCCGGCGGAGGCCGCGGCGTGAGCGCGCAGGGCACCGTCGTGATCGCGACCGAGCGCTGCAAGGGCTGCGAGCTCTGCATCCCCGCCTGCCCGCCGCGCGTGCTCGCCATGTCCGAGACGCGGAACGCGATCGGCGCGCGCGTGCCCGAGCTGCTGCCCGGCTGCACGGGCTGCGGCGCGTGCCTGCTCGTCTGCCCCGACTTCTGCTTCGAGGTCTATCGCTACACGGGAGAGGCGTGATGCGCCGACTCGTCGAAGGCTCGGAGGCGATAGCCGACGCCGCGCTTGCCGCCGGCTGCCGCTTCTTCGCCGGCTATCCGATGACGCCCTTCACCGAGCTGCTCGAGAGCTTCGCCGCGAAGCTGCCCGCGGCCGGTGGTGCCTGCGTCAACGCCGAGAGCGAGCTCGAGGCGATCGGCATGGCCTGGGGCGCCGCGGCGACGGGCGCGCGCGCCGCGACGGGCTCGACCGGGCAGGGCCTCGCGCTGATGCAGGAGTCGCTGTCCGAGCTCACGCGCGCGGAGCTTCCGCTCGTCGTCTTCAACCTGGCGCGCGGGCAGGGCGACTACTTCCAGGCCACCCGCGGCGGCGGTCACGGCGACTACCGCCTGATCGTGCTCGCACCGATCGACGTGACGGAGGCGGTGGTGCTCACGCAGGAGGCCTTCTACCTCGCCGACCAGTGGCGCAACCCGGTGCTGGTGATCGGCGACTACCTGCTCGCGCACACGGCCGAGGCCGTCGCCGTGCACGCGCTCGAGTTCGGCGCGCTGCCCGCGAAGAGCTGGGCGGCCGACGGGGGCGGCGGCGGGCGCGGGCGGCCGCGCCACGTGAGCTCCCTCGGCACCACGCCGGGCTCGAAGGGCATCGACCCCGAGCGCGCCTGGCAGGCGCTCGCCGCGAAGCACGAGCGCATCGCTGCGGCCGAGGCGCGCTTCGAGGCCGAGGGCGTCGAGGACGCCGACCTGCTCGTGGTGGCGTTCGGCTCGCTCGCGCGCTTCGCGCGCCACGCCGTGCGCGAGCTGCGCGCGGAGGGCGCGCGCGTCGGCTTCTTCCGGCCGATCACGCTGTGGCCCTTCCCGAGCGTGGCGCTCGCGGCCGCGGCGGCGCGCGTGCGGCGCGTGGCGGTGCTCGAGCAGAACGCCGGCCAGATGATCGACGACGTGAGGCTCGCCGTGCTGGGCGCGGCGCCCGTCGTCGGGATCGGCGGCATCTCGACGGATCCGTCGGGCTTCGGCATCGGCCGCCTGCTCGACCCGGAGAACGTGCGCGGCCGCATCGCGGGGGCGCTGCGATGAGCGAGCGGGTCGCCGAGCGCACCGGGGAGTTCCTGCCGCGCCTCCAGCTCTCGCCCGATCACGACCTCTGCCCGGGCTGCGGCGAGCCGCTCGTGCTGCGCCTGATCCTCGAGCTGATCGACGAGCTGGGCCTCGCGGAGCGCGCGATCGGCGTGGTCGGCATCGGCTGCTACACCGCGCTCGCGCCGCTGATCGACCTCGACGTGATCCAGGCGCTGCACGGCCGGGCGCCGTCCCTCGCGACGGGGGCGAAGCGCATGCGGCCCGAGAGTCTGCTCTTCACGCTGCAGGGCGACGGCGACATGGTGAACGAGGGGCTCCAGGAGGTGATCCACACCGCCGCGCGGGGCGAGAACGTCACGTGCATCCTGCTGAACAACGGCGTGTTCGGGGAGACGGGCGGGCACATGACCGCGACCACCGTGCTCGGACAGCGCACCAAGAACACGCTCGAGGGCCGCGACGCCGCGCGGCACGGGCACCCGATCCGGATGTGTGAGCTGATCGCTCCGCTCGGCGGCGCCACCTACGTGGCGCGCGGCTCCGTGCACGACGCGGCCGCCGTCTCGAAGACGCGCCGCATGTTGCGCCGCGCCTTCGAGAGCCAGCTCGCCGGCGAGGGCTTCTCGCTGGTCGAGGTGCTGACGATGTGCCCGACCGGCTGGTTCGTGCCGACGAAGGAAGGCCCCGGCTACCTGAACGGCGTGCTCGGCGCCGTGCACGGCGTGGGCGAGCTGAAGCGCGAAGGGAAGCTGCTGGCGCGCTGAGCGGCTTCAGCGCAGACCCGGTTCCAGCGGGACGCCCGTCGCGTTCGCGAGCATCGACAGCATCGTGTAGTGGCCGACCACGAGCGGGATCTCGACCAGCTGTGCGGCGCTGAAGCGCGCCTCGAGCCCGGCCCAGGTGGCGTCGGAGAGGCGCTGCTCCGCGTGCAGCTCGTCGGCGGCGCGCAGCAGCAGGCGGTCGCGCTCGCTCCAGCCGTCGGCCTCCGGGCCCTCGGCGACGCGCGCGATCTCGGCCTCGGAGAGCCCGGCCGCGCGCGCGTACTCGGCGTGGTGCGCCCACTCGTACGCGGAGCGGCAGCGCTGCGCGGCCCGCAGCGCGAGCAGCTCCGAGTCGCGACGCGCGAGCGCGCCGCGCCCCGCGAGAGCCGCCGCCCAGCCGAGGAACGGCGCGAGGAGCGGCTCGTCGTGGGCGAGCGTGCGCAGGATGGCGAGCTGCTCTCCCGCCTTCGGCGCGAGGCGCGGCTCACTCCTCACCGTGCGCCTCGCGGTGCGGCAGGCCGTAGAGGCTCGCGGTGAGGCGGCTCATGGTGTCGACGAGCGCGGGGCGCGGGAGGGCGGCGAGGCCCTTCGCGGCGGCGCGGTTCGCCTTGCCGGCGAACCAGACGGGACCGCGGCCGAGGAAGTCGAGCGCGCCCGGCGCCACCTCGTCGGGCTCCATCACCGCCACGCCGGCCGGGAAGTTCGGCTCCGACGCCAGCAGGCTCGGCGTCTTCGTCATGCCGACCACCGCGGCGAGCGCGTCCACGCCGTGCGGCTGGAGCTCGTGCCAGAGCGACTGGGCGAAGATCCAATCGAAGGACTTGCTCGCCGCGTAGGCCGCGACGTGCGCGCTGCCGCACAGCGCGACCATCGACGTCACGAGCACGATGCCGCCGCGTCCGCGGGCGCGCATCGCGCCGCCGAGGCGATGCGCGAGCAGCACCGGCCCGCGGCAATTCAGCTCGACGAGCTGGAGCGCATGCGCGAGCGGCCGCTCGTGGAAGCTGCCGACGCCGTGCACGGCGCCCGCGTTGTACACGAGCAGCCCCACCTCGAGGCCGCGCGTCGCGGCCTCGACGCGCGCGTCGAGATCCGGCGCGGTGAGGTCGGCGACGAGCGGCCGCGCCTCGACGCCGTGCTGCGCGCGGATCTTGCCCGCGAGCCGCACGAGCAGCTCTTCCCGGCGCGCGAGCAGCAGCACGTTCACGCCGCGCTCCGCGATGCGGCGGGCGAACGCCTCGCCGATGCCGTCCGAGGCGCCGGCCACGAGGGCCCACGGGCCGTAGCGATCGCGGAAGCTCATGCGGGGCTCCTCTCGGGCCAGGTGACGTGCGAGCAGAGGTCGAGGGAACGGGCGCGGTCGACGAAGTGCTCCTCGTCGGCGACGGCCTCGGCGCCGATCGACGAGCCCACGAGGGCGCGCAGGAACGTGCCGAGCGAGGCGAGGTGCAGCTCCGACACCCTGTCGACGTCCCAGACGCCGAGGCCGCTCGCGTCGGCCGCGCGCCGCGACGCGGCCGGATCCACGTGCACCTGCACGTAGGCGAGGATGCCGGGGGTGCGCAGCCCGAACTGCGCGTGCACGTCGCGGTAGCGCGCCAGGTACGCCTCGTGCGAGAAGTCGGTGCGGCGGCGCATCAGGTACTGGTAACGCACGGGCGCGCGCTCCGACGCGACGAAGCGATGCTCGCGGCCGACCAGCGCGGTCGAGGCGGCCGCGTCCACGAGCGGTGCGAAGCGCTCGGCGAGGCCGGCGGCCGCGGCCAGCAGGGCGCCTTCGTCGCCCTCGAGCTCCAGCGTGCCGTGCCACGGCGTCTTCGCGCCGAAGGGGTCGCGCTCCAGCCGCCAGAGTGCCGTCGCCCCGAGCTCCCGCGCCACCTCGCGCAGGCGGTCCGCCAGGGCGGGTGCGGCGCCGGACGCGGGGACCAGGTGGGCGAGAAGCTTCATGGGGGGCAAGACCTCGAGTCGTGGCATCATGCGGCCGGACGGGTCGCGAGTCGATGGCCCGCGAGGAGGGAAGCATGGCGAACGCGACTCATCGAGGCGGCTGCCCCTGCGGCACGGTGAAGCTGGAGGCGACCGGCGCGCCGGCCGTGATGGGCTTCTGTCACTGCGACTCCTGCCGCACCTGGCTCTCGGCCCCGATCCACGGCTTCGCGCTCTGGCCCGCCGCGAACGTGAAGGTGGTCGCGGGCGCCGATCAGCTCGGCCTGTACAAGAAGACCGAGAACAGCCACCGGCAGTTCTGCCGCCGCTGCGGCGCTGCCGTGATCGTCGGGCATCCGGCCCTCGGCATGGTGGACGTGATGTCGGTCGTGCTGCCGACCGCTCCCTTCCAGCCGGCGCTGCACGTCCACTATGGCGAGAAGGTGCTCGCGATGCGCGACGGCCTGCCCAAGTACAAGGACATGCCGAAGGACTTCGGCGGCTCGGGTGAGATGCTGCCCGATTGAGTGGAGCTGCCGTGCCGATCCGCCTCGGCTTCTACGGCGCGGGCTTCATCGCGCGCATGCACACCCTCTCGCTGGCGGTCTGCCCGGTCGCGCACACCGTGACGGCGGTGCACGACCCCGACGGCGAGCGCGCGAAGTCCTTCGCTTCACGCTACGACGCCAGGGTCGTCAGCGAAGACGCGTTGCTCGACCACGTCGATGCCGTCTACGTCACCACCTGGACCTCGGAGCACGCGCGCCTGGTGGAGAAGGCCGCGGCGCGCGGCAAGGCGGTGTTCTGCGAGAAGCCGCTCGCGGTGAACGCGAAGACCGCGGAGCGCATGGTCGCGGCCGTCGAGAAGGCGGGTGTGCCGAACCAGGTCGGGCTGGTGCTGCGTTTCCTGGCGCCGTTCCGGTTCGTGCGGCACCTGCTCGCGGACCCACGCGCGGGGCGCGTGCTCTCGGTGGTGTTCCGCGACGACCAGTACATCCCCATCCAGGGCCAGTACGGGTCGGACTGGCGCAAGGACCCGGCGCGCGCGGGGCGTGGCGCGCTGCTCGAGCACTCGATCCACGACCTCGACATCCTCGAGTGGTTGCTCGGGCCGGTGCGCGCCCTCAGCGCGGTGGTGCGCGAGGTGCACGGCCTCGCGCGCATCGACGACGTGGCCGTGGCGCGGCTCGACTTCGCGAGCGGGGCGGTGGCGAGCCTCACGTCGGTGTGGCACGACGTGCTCGAGCGCCCGAGCAATCGCCGCGTGGAGGTGTTCTGCGAGCGGCTCTTCGTCGCCATCGAGGGCGACCTGGTCGGGCCGGTGCGCTTCCAGTTCACCGGCGAGCCGGAGCAGTGCCTCGAAGGCGCGGCGTTGCGCGACGCGCTGCGCGCGAAGGGCGACGACGTCGCGAATCCGGCGACGGTGTTCCTTGCCGCGGTGCGGGACGGCACCCGCGCCGACCCCGACCTCGCCGCCGCGCTGCCGGCGCACCGCCTGGCCGATGCGGTCTACGCCTCGGCCGACGCGGGGGGCGTGCTGATCACGGACCTGCAGCGATAGGGAGTCTTCGGCCATGGCGGAGTACGTCGAGATCGAGGCCGCGAAGAAGCTGCCGGGCCTGCGCCTCGTGCTGAGCGCGGGCGTGCCCGGGCCGTTCGGCGAGGCGGCGCGCTACTGCTTCGAGGTCAAGCAGATCCCGTACGTGCGCGTGCGCCAGGTTCCGCTCCAGAGCGACGCCGCGCTCCTCGCCTGGACGGCGCAGACCAGCGCGCCGGTCGCGATCTTCGAGCAGGAGCGCCCGCGCACCAGCTGGGTCGAGATCCTCCAGCTGGCCGAGCGGCTCGCGAGCAAGCCGCCGTTGATCCCGGCGCGGCCCGAGGAGCGGATGCGCATGTGGGGCCTCTGTCACGAGATCGCCGGGGACGGCGGCTTCGGCTGGCAGCGCCGCCTGATGATGGTGCACGGGGCGGTCTCGGCGAACGCGGATCCGTCCGGCGTGATGGCGCACCTCGGGCGCAAGTACGGCTACACGCCCGAGACCGGCGCAGCGGCGGCGGCGCGCTCCGCAGAGATCCTGCGCACGCTCTCGGCGCAGCTCGTCGCGCAGCGGGACGCCGGGAGTCGCTACCTGGTCGGCGAGACGCTGAGCGCCGCCGACCTCTACTGGGCCGCCTTCGCCACCATGCTCGAGCCGTTGCCCGAGGCGGACTGTCCGCTGCCCGCCATGCTCCGCGCGGCGTACATCGCCCCGCCCGAGGTGCGCGAAGCCGCGCATCCCGCCCTGCTGGAGCACCGGGACTTCGTGTACCGCGAGCACATCGGCTTGCCGCTCGACTTCTAGCGCCTACTCGACCACCGCGACCGCGTGATCGGAGACGCGGCGGAAGCCGAGCGACTTCGGGTCGGCGAACAGACGCGGCTCGTGACCCGGGATCAGGACGCCGCCGCGCAGGATGCGACGGATCTTCTTGTAGGACTCGACGGCCTCGCCGGCGTTCAGCGCGAGGCCGAGCGGGATGTCCTCGTCGATGTTGCGGTAGGTGTAGACCGCGTCCGAGCTGTAGCAGACGCGTCCCTTCACGGTGTCGAGGCAGACGGTCATGGTGCCTGCCGTGTGGCCGGGGGTGAGATACACGTCGATGCCGGGCACCAGGCCCTCGACGTCGCCGTCCACGAGCAGCACACGGCCCTGCCAGTTGAGCTGCACCACGGCGAGGACGTCCTCGGCGAGGAAGGAGTTCTTCGCGGCGCTGTTGTGAGGAAGGGCGCCGGCGGCGTACTCGAGCTCGCGGCGCTGCACGATGAACTTCGCCTTCGGGAAGCGCGAGGTGCCGCCGGCGTGGTCGAAGTGGAGGTGCGAGAGGGTGACGTAGTCGACGGCCTCGGGCCGGAGCCCGATCTCGGCGAGCAGGCCCGCGTACTCGGCCCAGTCCACGACGCCGAAGGGCTTGCCGAGCTCGGGGTTCACGTAGCCGGCGTCGAGCACCACGACGTCGTCGCCGCGCTGCGCGACGCACATCGCGAAGGGCAGGTCGGCGCGCTGGTCCGCCGGCGCGCCGGCGAGCAGGATCGAGAGCGGCGCGGCAGGAGCGGTCGCGTAGCGCACGCACCAGACCTTCTCGAAGCGCTCGGCCGCGCCAGCCATGGTGGTGGAGAGCAGAACGAGGCAGAGGGCAAGGCCGATCGCGCGCATCCGATTCCTCCGGGCGCCGAGCTTACCGTGCCGCGGCGGTCCTACCCCGGGCCCGACGGCGGCCGGCCAAGGCTGCCGCACCGCCCGCGGCCGTCAGCTGCAGTCGCTTGCTAGGCGGCGCACGGCAACTAGGAAGGGCGCGACAACGCGGGTGTGGTGCAACGGCCGAGGTGGGAACTGCGGCCAGCCGCGACGTCTACTGACCGGCAGGCCGACAGACGATGCGGAAGTCGCTCTCTTGCAGGCCGTGGGCTCGTGCGTACGAGAGAACCGCCGACTCGCACTGGCGCGGTGAGCTGGTGAGACCGAGCTCATGTGTCGACCCGTCGGGCCGAACGACAGATGCGTGGTAGAGCGAGGGGCCTTCGGGAACACCCTCACGCAACCCAGCCCAGAGGAAGAGAACCAGAATCCCAGCAAGGAGGAGCGAAAGGAGTTGGAGCGGAAGGCGCACCCAACGAGGGAGGACCTGCTCCATGCCGGACTCCCCGGTCGCTTGACTGCTCTCGGCTTTCCTCACGGTTGCGCCGCCCAGCGGATCGCGGCTCAGCTGCGGCCGCGCAGGCAGACTACCATAGTGCGTGGGGGCAACAGCGAGGAGCCTGCTGAAGCCGGCGGCCGGCAGGTGCAGCGGCTTGTTAGGCGGCTGGCCGACCATTTCCGAAAGGAAGTCGTTCGGCACAACAGAGGCGCCCTCGTAAACGGAACTGGCGACGACCCTGCCCTCAAGGATGAAGGCTCTGCACTCTGCCTCGAACCCAACGACGGCAGACTCGATGACGGGAGTCTCGGGATGGAGGCCGCGCGTCTCCTGCTCAAGCTCTCCAGGACCCTGATAGACGCGCGCCGCGAATTGCTTGGGGGTGACAAGCTTGACGAACATGGGGAAGCTGCCGCGGATCACTTCGCCGATGGTCGTGATGGCGACCTCCCTTCGAAGGAGAGCTCGGGGAACTTGCCGGATGAGGTCGTCCGGCGGCGAGACCAGTCGGAGGCCAAGCTTCTCAGCGAGAACCAGGCAGAACGTGTCGTTCCCGTAGACTCGTACGCTTGTTGGATCGAGGTCGGGCGGCTCCCAGAAACGACCGAGGCGAAGCACCTCGCCGTCTTGCACGCTCCAGGCAGCCGCGATCGCGTCGCGCTCGGGGTCGGATTTGTCGGGAACGATCAGGGTGAGGCCGGAGTAATCTTGCATCCACTTCCAGCCGCCTAACGGATCGCGGCTCAGCTGCGGCCGCGCGTACTCCACCCTAGCACCGACCGGTCGCCGCGGGCGCGCCGTGCGCGATACTCGCGGCATGATCCAGGGCTCTTGTCTCTGCGGCGGCGTGCGCTTCGAGGTCGCGCGAGCGGTCGGTCCGTTCGAGCTGTGCCACTGCAGTCGCTGCCGCAAGGCGAGCGGCTCGGCGTTCGCGGCCATGGTCGGCGTCGAGGCGGCGGACTACCGGCTGCTCGCGGGCGCCGAGCTGATCGCGAGCTACGACGCGCCCATCCTGCGTGCGCCTCCGCCGTATCGCGCGTCCTTCTGCCGGCGCTGCGGCTCGCCCGTGCCGAACCCCGAGCCGGGGGCGGACTGGTTCGAGATCCCGGCGGGTCTGCTCGACGGCGACCTCGGGGCGCGGCCGGACAAGCACATCTTCGTCGAGCTGCAGCCCCCGTGGTCCGAGACGACCGACTCCCTGCCACGCCTGACGCTGGCAGAGCTGCGCGACTGGCGAAGGCAACACGGCCGCCGTTGACTCGTAGCCAAGCAACGAACAAGACCGTCCCCCCAGTCAACACGCGGGTTCGATCACGAGCCCCGAGAAGCCGCGCACGTTGCTCGAGTGCATCCGCTCGACGCCGTCCGCCGGGACCTCGTAGTCCGGGAAGCGCAGCAGGAACTCTTCGAGCGCGATCTTCGACTCCATGCGCGCGAGGAAGGCGCCGAGACAGACGTGGCGCCCGTACCCGAAGCCCAGGTGGAAGTCGATCTCGCGGCGCACGTCGTAGCGGTCCGGCTCCGGGAACTTCCGCTCGTCGCGCCCCGACGCGCCGTTGATGAGCAGCACCTTCGCGCCCTTCGGGATCGTCGCGCCGTGGATCTGCACCTCGCGCGTCGTCACGCGCCCCTGGTACTGCGACGGCGGATCGAAGCGCAGCGTTTCCTCCACGGCGTTCGGGATCACGCCCGGGTCCGCGACGAGGATCCGCCGTTGGTCGGGGTTCCTCCAGAGCTCGTGGAACGCCGTCGCGAGCAGCTTCGTCACGGTCTCGTTCCCGGCCGTGGCGAGCAGCGAGAAGAACATACGGATGTCGTCGTCGTCGAGGCGCCCCCGCTCGCCGTCCTCGTCGAGCTCGACCTCGACCAGCCGCGTCATCAGGTCCTGCTTCGGATGGCGGCGGCGGTCGGCGATCAGCTCCGTCACGTACTTCATCAGCTCCACCTGCGCCTCGATCGCCTCCCGCGTCGGCATCGGGTCGCCGGCCTCGCGGTGCAGCATCAGGTTCGAGCGCCGCTGCACCTCGCGGCGGTCGGCCTCGGGGATGCCGAGCATCGTGCTGATCACGTCCATCGGCAGGCGGGCCGTGAAGTCCTTCACCGCGTCGAAGCGCGGGCGGCCCACGAGCGGGTCGAGGTACTCGCACGCGATTCGCCGGATCATCGGCTCGAGCTCGCCGATCTTCGCCGGCGTGAACGCCTTCGAGACGAGCTTGCGGTAGCGCGTGTGCCGCGGCGGATCCATCCAGATCATGAGCCCCGTGTCGGGCTTCGGCGTGTCCATGAACTCGAGGCTGGTGCCGTGGCTCGAGCTGTACGTGACCGGATCGACGAGCGCGTCGTAGTTGTCCTGGAAGCGCGTGAAGGCCCAGAAGTCCAGGCGCTCGTTGCGGTAGGCGGGCGCAGAGTCCCGCAGCCAGCGATACGTGGGATAGGGATCCTGGTCGAGCTCGTAGGAGAACGGGTCGTACTCGGGGTTCGTCACGAGGCTTCCTCCACGGGCGTATAGAAGATGGGCGAGGTCCAGGCGCGCTCCTGGATCGTCTTCGGCACGGCGTCGTCGCAGCAGGACTCGAGGCCCTCGGGCACGCCCGCCGGGCTCGCGCAGTCCACGCGCGCGGCGAGGCACGCGTGCGCGTTCCAGCGACAGCTCGGGTTCTCGACCACGCGCGCGTAGTAGAGGCTCGGCGCGCTCGGGTCGAAAGCCGGGTCGCGCCACACCGCGCAGAGCCGGTCGAAGCCCGGGCCGGTCGGGTTGCACGTGAGCGGATCGACGGCGGCCCCGTTCGCAGGGTCGCCGGCCACGTCGAACACCGCCGTGCGCGCCTCGCCTCCCTCGACCCAGGCCTTCACGATCTGGACGCGCTGGAGCTTCGTGCCCGCGCGGTCGAGCGTGCCGGGATCCTTCAGCGCCGAGACGGCGAACGTCGGCGTGCGGCTCGCAGCCGCGCCCAGCTCGCCGCCCATCGGCACGCCGCCCGCGTAGCCCTCGGCGGCGAAGTCGCGCGACGCGCACAGCTCGGCCGCGTAGCCGTAGCCGCCGAAGAAGCGCACCTGCATGCGCGGCCCGCTCGTGCCGTAGGCCTCGCGCCGGCGCATCGCCTCGAACAGCGCATCTCGCGAGTTCTCCTCGGCCCACAGCACGGCCAGGCCGCCCGGGTTGAAGTCGAGCCGATCGGGCAGCGGCGGGATCTCGAGCCGCGCGCTGACGGTGCCGGCGGCGTGGCCCACGAAGCGGTCCTCGTCCACCAGGCCGGCCGCGGCGAGGTGCGTGTCGGTCGAGGCGATCAGGCCGAGCGCGAACGGGTTTGCGCCGAGCTGCTGGCCGAGGCGCAGGCCCTCGGCGAGCCCCTCGCGCGCGTACGAGAGCGGCGCCGGGGGATTCCACATGCGCTGGCTCGCCATCTCGTCCATGCGCGCGTACGGAAGCTTCTCGTAGCCGCACAGCTCGTCGTTGCCGCCGGCGCGGCACTCGGAGTCGCCCTTGTGCTGCGTCACCTCGAGCAGGCGCTCGTGCGTGACGCGGCGCACCGCGTCCTCGCGCGTGAGCGGCTCCCCGTCCGAGCGGACGTCGCGGAACATCAGCCCGCCGCTCACGTTCGAGTTGTGCGGGATCGCGAGCACGTCGCAGCCGTTGCCCGCCTCGAGGCAGTCTCGCTCGAGCCGCGTCCACAGCGCCTCGGGCGTGGTGTCCTCGATGTAGTTCGCGGGGCGCGCCGGCGCGACGGCGTTCCGGAACACGACGTTGCGGTGCAGGTTGTTGCCGTCGGGCATGCCGCTCCACTCGTAGCCGACGAAGCTCGTGAAGCGGCAGGCGGCGCTGCGGTCGTAGGCCTCCTCGGCGGCGTCCTGGATCGCGCGCCAGGCGAGCGCCTCCTGCTCGCGGCAGCGCGCGCCGCCTTCGCCGCACATGCGGAAGCGGTGCGGCGAGCGCGACGCGTACTCCGAGTTGACGAGCGCATAGCCGAGCAGCGGGAAGCGGCGGTTCAGCCAGCACACGAAGGAGTCGTGGCCGGGCGCGCCGGGTGTCGCGCAGATGCGCGTCTCGCCCAGCAGCTCGGCGTGGTCGGAGACCATCGTGAAGTCGAGCGGCCGCCGGAGCTGCACGCGGCGCAGCGCCTGGCCCTTCTCGTCGTAGGGCTGAATCCCGATGGATTGCCCTCTCGCGAAGGCATACGCGTCGCGTGGCGTGCCGCGCGTGCCCTGGCCCCAGCCGTCGAAGGAGAACGCGGTGTGCACGTGCAGGTCGCCGAAGAAGGGCTGGCGCAGGGGATCGTGGTGCGCGCACGGCGCGCGCTCCTCGCTGCGCGCGAAGCCGAAGCAGAGCGGGGCGGTGAGCAGCAGGGCTGCGAGCCGTCTCACCAGTACACCCCGAGCAGGTTCGAGCGCGCTCCGTGCGCGGAGTAGGGCGTGCGGTAGAGCGGCTGCATCACCGCGAGCGCGAGGCCGAGGACGACTACGAAGAGCGCGGCGCGCGTGCGCAGCAGCGGCGGCAGACGCGAGAGCAGGCGCGCGACGAGCGCCGCCGCGAGCCAGAGCGCGAGCGCGAAGACGAGCGCCTGCCCGAGGAACAGCGCTGCGAGCAGCGGGCCGATGCCCTGCGCGCGTTCGAGCACCGTGAAGGCGAGCGCGAGCACGCCCAGCTCGAGGTGGTGGAGCGCCGGCACGCGCCCGCTCCCGATCCCGACGATGGGCAGCGGCAGCGCGACGAGCGCTGCGAGCCAGAGCAGCCGGCGCATCGCACGCGGAGACACGCTCAGCCCGCCGCCTTCAGCGCGGGCAGCACCTTCGCCGCGAGCAGCTCGAGGCTCGCCCAGGCGAGCTTCGGCGGCAGCCCGCCCGCGAGTGGTTGGAGCATGAGCAGCCCGCTCTTCTTGATCTGCGCAGCGGCCTGCTCCGGCGTGAAGATGCGATACGGGCCGTTCTCGCGACGCAGCTCCTCCACGCTCTTCGCCACCGACTTGCTGATCGCCCCGCTCTCGCCCATCCAGGCCGCGTACATCTGCGCGTCGTGCAGCAGGTACGGCCCGAGCTCGCGCCAGGCGCGGTCGGGGTCCTCCGCTACGAAGGTCGACATGGGCGCGTCGCCGGTCGGGTTGAGGAAGAGCTGCGGCTGCGTGCCGTGCTCGGCGCAGGCGTCGCGGTAGACCTGCTCGAGCGCCGGGTCGCCGCCCTGCGTGAGCATGCCCATGCCGAAGCGCGCGGCCCGCCGCACGGCGGCCGCGCTGTTGCCGCCCATGAAGAGCGTCGGGCCGCCCGGCGTCAGCGGCCGCGGCGTCACGCACACGGGCCGGCCCTGGTACTCGAAGGGCTCGCCGCTCCACGCGCGGCGCAGCACGCCGAGGCTCTCCTCCATGCGCCGGCCGCGCCCGCGGAAGTCGCGGCCGAACATCGCGTACTCCTCGGGCCGGTAGCCGACCGCGCACACGTACGAGACGCGCCCGCGCGAGAGCAGGTCGAGCACCGCCATCTGCTCCGCGAGCGCGATCGGATCGTGGAGCGGCACCAGCAGCGCCGCGACCTGTACGGGCAGGCGGGTGGTGCGCGCCGCGATCGCGCTCGCGAGCACGAGCGGGGCGGGCAGGTAGCCGTCCGGCGAGGCATGGTGCTCGGACACCACCGCGGCGAGCGCGCCGTTGCGCTCGCCCCACTCCGCCATCTCCACGGCAGCGGCGTAGAGGTCGGCCGCGCTCCCGGGGCCGTCCTTCGCGCGCATGTCGAAGCGCAGGGTGAACATCGACTCAAGCCTCCCGTACGGGGGAATAGAACTGCGAGAACCACGCGCGGTAGCGCGCCACCGGCCCATCCACCGCGGTGAGGCGCGGCTTCGCCAGCCACGTCTTGTGCTCCCAGATGGGGACGTCCTGGCGGAACTGGTCGTTGGTGATGCGGTCGTTCGCGTCGGCGATCGCGCGCGTGGCGTTCTCGTCGGCGAGGCGGCGCATCGAGAAGTGGAGGCGCACGTCGGTGTGCTCGTCGTCGATCGGCGTCTGCGTGATGTAGGTGAGCAGGTCGAGGGCGCCCTGCTTCACCTCCACCGCCACCAGGCCCGGCCCGCAGTTCGTGCTGCGCGAGCGGATCGCCACACCCGACTCGGAGACGGCGGTGACGTCGATGTCCTGGTCCACCACCATGCGCGGCCCGTCGAAGCTCACCTCGAAGCGGCCGCTCGCGGGCGGCGCCATGTCGTGAACGCTCCAGAAGTGGGAGCGGTCGAGGATGTTCTCGGTCATGTCCTGGACGTGCACGCGCACGCGGTAGGCGTTGACGCGCCACGGCGTCCAGGCCGCCTCGTCCTCGCGGTAGCGGATCACGTCGAAGCTCGGCGGCGTGCCGGCCGCGTGCACCCAGGCGTGGACGAAGCCGTTGCACTCCTGCACCGGATACGCGCGCGCGCGGGCGGGCGGCGGCGCCTTGCCGAGGCGCGGCACCTCGACCAGGCAGCCGGCGCCGTCGAAGCGCCAGCCGTGGAACGGGCAGCGGATGCCGTCGCCTTCGACGCGCCCGCCGTAGCCGAGGTGCGCGCCGAGGTGCGGGCAGTGGGCGTCGAAGACGCGCGACGCGCCGTCCCCGCCACGGAACGCGACCAGCTCGCGCCCGAAGTACGAGAGCGGCCGCACCTCGCCCGGCCCGAGCTCATCGGACTGGCACAGCGCGTACCAGCCGTCCGGTGTGGCGGGGAAGGGGTAGCGGGGCATGCCGCCTCAGGCGCCTTTCACGGCCACGATGTCGCCCGGGCCGAGCTTGCGCTCCGCGATCCCGACGAAGCCGTCGCCGCCGTTGTAGGTGTCTTCGCCGATCACCTTGCCGTCGGCGTCCATCGGCCAGATGACGCACATCGGTGTCTGGAACAGGTAGAACGCGCCGGGATCGTCCACCGCGTGGCCCATCAGCCGCAGCAGGTTCCCGGGGTACGCGATCTTCATCAGTCCTTCGGTGATGACGAAGTCTTCATCCGCGACGAGCCGATGTACGTCAAGCTCGAGCTTCACCGCACCCGAAGCGACGAAGGTCGAGTAGAACTGCCGGACGGCGTCGTGTCCGCGGGGGGAGAGGATCGGGTCGTCGGTGCCGTACGCGTGGTAGTGCGGCACCTCCCGAGTGCTGAGGGTCGCCATCAAGCCGTCGAGATCACCCGCCGCCTCCGCCTTCATGTGGGCGAGCACCGTCTCGAGATTGCGGCGGCGCTTCGGGTCCGTCTCGCGCTTCAGCCGCTCTTCGACCTTCCGCCAGGTGTTGTTGGGATCGATCTTCATCGGAGACCTCCGTTCAGCCGATGGTACGGCCATGGCCGGCCACGTGAAACCGCGGCGAGCCGTACACCCGCTCGCGCTCTCCTTCGGCGTGGCGCTGTTCCTCGCGCTCGCCGGCAACGCAGCGTTCTGGCGCGCGCTCGGCGCGCTGGCGCCCGGCGAGCCGCTCTTCCTCGCGAGCACGTTCCTGATCCTGGTGCTCCTGCTCCAGCTCGTGCTCACGCTCTTCGCGCTTCCCTATCTCTGGAAGCCCGTGGCGGCCCTGCTGCTGGTCACGGCCGCCGTCGCCGCCCACTTCATGGACACGTACGGCACCGTGATCGACCGCACCATGGTCCAGAACATCGTCGAGACGGACGTGCGGGAGGTGGCGGAGCTGCTGACCCCGCTGCTGCTGCTGCGCGTGTTCGCGTTCGGCGTCCTGCCGGCGCTGCTCGTGGCGCGGATGCCGCTCCGCTTCGCAGGCTGGCGCCGGGAGCTGGCGGGCCGCGCGGCGCTCGTGGCGGTGTGCTTCGTGCTGATCGCGGGCGCCATCGCCCTCCACTACAAGCAGTTCGCGCTGATCGGCCGTGGCCACGCCGAGCTGCGCCTCCTGATCAACCCCACCTCTCCGCTGTACGCGGCCTGGCGCTACTTCCGGAAGCGGCCCGAGGCGAAGAGCGTCGCGCCGATCGCGCTCGACGCGCGGCGCGTCGCGCCGGCCTCCGGCCAGCGGCCCCGGCTGGTCGTGCTCGTGGTCGGCGAGACGGCCCGCGCCGCGAACTTCTCGCTCGGCGGCTACGCGCGCGAGACCAACCCGCTCCTCTCGCGGCTGCCGATCGTCTACTTCCACGACGTCTCGTCGTGCGGCACCACCACCGCCGTCTCGGTGCCGTGCATGTTCTCGCCCTTCGGCCGCGAGGGGTACACCGACCGCAAAGCGAAGTCGCACGAGGGGCTGCTCGACGTGCTCCAGCGCACGGGCGTCTCGGTGCTGTGGCGCGACAACAACTCCGGCTGCAAGAGCACGTGCAACCGGGTGCCGCACGAGGCGGGCAGCGACCTGCGCCACCCGTCCTTCTGCGTCGGGGACGACTGCTTCGACGAGGTGCTGCTCGAGGGACTGCCCGCCTGGATCGACGCGCTCTCCGGAGACGGCTTCGTCGTGCTCCACCAGCAGGGCAGCCACGGGCCCGCCTACCACAAGCGTGCGCCACCGGCCTTCAAGCGCTTCCTGCCGGAGTGCGCCGAGGCCGCGGTCGAGAGCTGCTCGCGCGAGTCGATCGTGAACGCCTACGACAACACCCTCCTCTACACCGACTTCGTGCTGAGCCGGCTGATCGGGCTGCTGGAGCGGGAGGCGAAGCGCTTCGACGTCGCGATGCTGTACGTCTCGGACCACGGGGAGTCTCTGGGCGAGAACGGGCTCTACCTCCACGGCCTGCCCTGGGTGCTCGCGCCCGACACCCAGACCCGGGTGCCCATGCTGGCGTGGCTCTCCGACGGCTTCGCGACGGGTCACAGCGTCGATCGCACCTGCCTCGCGCAGCGCGCTCACGAGAGTCTCTCCCACGACCATCTGTTCCATTCCGTGCTCGGCCTGTTCGAGGTGCGCGCCGAGATCTACGCGCGGGAGCTGGACCTGTTCGCCCCCTGCCGCGAGCTGCCGCCGCGCCTGCTCACCGGGCGCTGAACGCCATCGGCAGCGTCATGAAGCCCCGCACGTTCGTCGAGTGGACGCGCGCCGCGCGCGACTCGTCGATCTCGTAGTCCGGGATGCGCCGCAGCACCTCTTCGAGCGAGACGCGCGCCTCGAGCCGCGCCAGCGCCGCGCCCAGGCAGAAGTGCGTGCCGCGCCCGAACGAGAGGTGCTGGCTCGTGTCGCGGTGGATGTCGTAGACGTCGGGGCTCGCGAAGACGCGCTCGTCGCGGTTCGCCGAGCCGATCAGCAGCAGCACCTTCTGGCCCCGCCTCATCGCATGCCCGAGGTAGTCGAAGTCCTCGGTCACCGTCCGCGCCATGAGCTGGGTCGAGTTGTCGAAGCGCAGCGTCTCCTCGATCCACTGCGGAATCAGCGCCGGGCTCTCGGTCACCTCCTTGCGCACGGCCGGGTGCTTCGCGAGCCAGTAGACGGCGTTCGCGAGCAGCTTCGTGGTGGTCTCGTTGCCGGCGATGATCATCAAATAGAGGAAGCCGATGATCTCCTTGTCGGAGAGCTTCTCGCCGTCGATCTCCGCGGCGCAGAGCGCGGAGGCGAGGTCCTCGCCGGGCCGGAGGCGCCGCTCCGCCACCACCTTCACGAAGTACTGGAGCAGCCGGCCGGACGCCGCGATGCCCTCGGGCGGCACACCGCGCACTCCCTCTTCGCGGTGCAGGATGGTGTCGGACCAGCCGCGCAGCTCGTCGCGATCGGACTCGGGCACGCCGAGCATCTCGCTCACCACGTCCATCGGAATCCTGCCGGCGAAGTCCGCCACGTAGTCCATGCGGCCGGCGTCGCGCACGCGGTCGAGGTACCGCACGGCGAGCGCGCGGATGCTCGGCTCGAGGTCCACCACGCGGCGCGGCGTGAAGCCCTTCGAGACGAGCGCGCGGATGCGGTCGTGGCGCGGCGGGTCCATCGCGAGGATCGAGAGCACCGCGGTGCTGTCCGCCGAGAGCTGTCCCACCTCGAGCGAGATGCCGCCGGTGTTCGTGAAGTGCTCCCAGTCCTTGAAGCCCGCGAGCACGTCCGCATGGCGCGAGAACGCCCAGAAGCCGATCTCCTCGTTCCAGTAGATCGGCGCCGCCTCGCGCAGCGCGCGATACGTCGGATACGGATCCTCGTGGAACTCGTAGTCGAAGGGGTCGAACTGGATCATCGAGCAGTCCTCTCGTAGAGGCAGACGGCACCGGGGACGGGAGGCGTTGCTGCGGAGGCCCCGGGTTCCGTGCGGGATCGACGGACTTCTCCGAGCCACGAGCGCGGGGTCGCGCGCGCTGCAGCGCCGCCATGCGGTCGCGCACCTCTCCACCCGCGCGGCACGCCTCGCCGTCGAGGGAGCCGGAGCAGCGACGCCTCCCGGCCCAGGCTACGCCTCTCCACGAAACATCCTCCGCGTCTGCTCCCCCATCACCTCGACGAGCTTCTCGCGCGGGAGCTTGTCGAGGGCCGCGCGGGCGCGGCGGTTGTCCTCGCCGGGGATGCAGACGGGGCCGCGGCCGAGCGCGTCGAGCGCCTCGCGCGCCACGTCCTCGGGCTTCGCGAGCGCGTCGAGGCCGAGCTTCGGGGCGTTGCCGAGCATGCCGGGCGTCGCGGTGCCGCCGGGGCAGAGCGCCAGCACATCCACGCCGTGCGGCTTCCACTCCCACCACAGCGCCTCGGCGAGCGCGAGGTCGAAGGCCTTCGCGGCCGAGTAGGCGGCGACCCAGCCCGTGCCCTGGAAGCCGGCGCCCGACGAGGTGAGGATCAGGCCGCCGCGGCGTTGCGCCACGAGGCGGCGGCCGAGGACGTGGCTCGCCGCGAGCGCGCCCCGGCAGCCGACGTGGAGCGCCCGCTCGTGGCGCTCGAGCTTCTCGTCGAGGAAGGGGCCGACGAGCGAGAGCATGGCGGTGTAGACGACGAGGCCGAGTGGGGCGTCGATCGCGTCGAGCCGCTCGGCGACGTCGGGAGCGGCGAGGTCGAGCGCGAGGCCGCGCACGCTCACGCCGGGCGCGCCGGCCGCGACCGCGCGCGTCGCCTCGGCGAGCAGGTCCTCGCGCACGTCCACGGCCAGCACGGAGACGCCGCGCCGCGCGAGCTCGTGCGCGAAGGCGAGGCCGATGCCCTGCGCCGCGCCGAGCACGGCGGCCCACGGCCCGTAGCGTTCGGCGAACGCGTTCAACCCCCGAGCTCCCGCAGCAGCGTGCGTTCGAGCAGCGCGAGCTGCGCCGCGCGCGGGCGCGGCTCGTCGAGCATCTCGAGCGCGGCGAGCCCCATCAGCTGCGCCACGGCGTACTGGTGCAGCGCGGCGCGCTCGCGCCGCGCCAGCCCCGAGTTCGCGAACAGCCGTTCGAAGACGCGGTCGAGCGCGCGGAACATCGTGTCCTGCCAGTGCGGCGGCACGTCGCCGTCGTCGCCCTTGCCGTGGTGCAGCAGGATCTCGAAGGTCGAGTGGAAGTGCGCGCTCGCGAAGTGCTCCCAGGCGCGCTCGACGAAGAGCGCGACGCGGCGCGCGAGCGGCGCGTCGGCGGAGATGTCGGCGACGCGCGCCTCGAAGCGCTCGAAGGTGTCCTCGAGCACCGCCTCGAGGATGCCGCCCTTCGCGCCGAAGTGATGCTGCACCGCGCCCCAGGTGACGCCCGCCCGCTTCGCGATCTCCGTTGCGGTGGTCCGCTGGAAGCCGACCTCCGCGATGCTCTCGACCACCGCGTCGAGGATGCGACGGCGCGTCTCGGCCGTGCGCTCGGCCTGCGTGCGTCGGACGGGGGCGCTCATCGGCGCTTGGGATCGTCGACGGCGTAGATGCGCGCCATGAGCTGCGACACCAGCGCTGCGCCCGGCAGCGTCACGCCCGCATCGCGCCCGAGGGCGAGCGCGTGCGCGAGGTCCTTCTCCGCCACGTGCATTTGCGTGCGCAGGTAGGCTTGCATGTCGTCGCTCTTGCGCATCGCCTCGGGCATCTTGAGCGTCCCGAGGTACTGGATCATCAGCTCGGTGAGCTGACCGTTGGAGCGGCCGGCCTCCTCGAGCACCTCGAGCGGCAGTCCGGTCGCCTTCGCGAGCGAAGCCGACTCGAAGGCCGCGGTCCACTGCAGGTAGGTGATCAGGTTCAGACAGATCTTCGCCTTGCAGGAGTTGCCGAGCGCGCCGGCCTGGATCACGCGCTTCGCGATGGCCTTCGTGTAGGGCTCCGCCTTCGCGATGGCTGCCGGGTCACCGGCGAGGAACAGCTTGTAGTTCGGCTCCTTCTCGCGCGACTGGCCGCTCACGCACGCGTCGATCACCTCGACCCCTCGCTTCGCGGCCTCGGCGTGCACCGCCTGGACGGTCGACGGCAGCACCGTGCTGTGCACGGCGATCACGAGCCCCGGCCGCGCGCCGGCGAGGAGGCCGTCCTCGCTCTCCACGACGGCGCGCACCTGCGCGTCGGTCTGCACGCAGACGCCGACCACGTCGCTGGCGGCCGCGACCTCGCGCGGCGAGCGCGCCGCCTTCGCTCCGGCAGCGGCCAGCTCCTCCATGGGCGCCGGCACGATGTCGAACACCGTCGTCTCGAGCCCCGCCTTCGGCAGCTGCAGGGCCATCAGCTTGCCGATGTACCCGAGCCCGACGAAGCCTGCCTTGAGAGTCATGGGAGCCTCCTCGCTGGCGGGCAGGCTACCACAACTTCCATTGCGAACGCTATGTAAGTCAGCGAGCGGACGGCGCCCCGCGCTCGCAGTCCACGGCGCGCGGCACGCGACACTCCCCGTCGCAGACCGCGCCTTCCGGCCCGAGCCGGGCGCTGCCGCCCGACACGGTGGAGCAGGCGAGCTCGTCTTCGAGCTCGACGCAGCGCCCCGGGGCGCAAACCACTTCGCCCAGGTTGTCGAGCACGGCGACGCCCTTCGGGTCCGACGCGCAGAACCAGTTTCCGAGCGCGTCCCGGAGGCAGCGGCCCTCGCCGGACTGGGCCGCGAGCGTCGAGGCAGAGAGGGTCCAGCCGGTCAGGAGCGCAGCAGCGAGCATGCGGCGAAGTCTCGGGGCCATCGGGAGTCCTCCTCTCGTTCTGCGCGTCGCGCTAGCGGATGGACGTCGGTCGCCCCGCCGGCAGCCGGCCGGCGGGGCGACCCCCCGCCTCAGTGCGAGACACGCCGGCCGGCCGCCGCGCGCTGCCCGTCGAATGCGCCTATTTTCGAGCAGGCTCCTTCGCGCGCGACACCGCGTCGCGCCGTGCTCGGGGAGCCCTCACCCGGCTCGACCGAGAGGCGAGGTCTCGCCTCGGCGACGCAAGTCGCGTGCCAGCGAGGGGTGCGCGAGGACGAGCGGCGAGCGCCGAGCGCGGAGCGAATCTACAAAGCGGCGGCGGGTTCGGGCACAGCGTTACAGCCGGCCGAGCAGGACGAGGATCAGCACGACGAGGAGCACGGTTCCGAGGATTCCGGTCGGTCCGTAGCCCCACGAGCGGCTGTGCGGCCAGGCGGGCAGTGCGCCCGCCAGGATCACGATCAGGACGATGAGAAGGATCATTCCGAGTGACACGAAGGTTTCTCCTCAGGCGATCTCTTGCTTGCGTGCCTTCAGGCGGTCGCCGAGCGCCTGGGCTTCGTCGTCGGCGAGGTGCTTGCGAGCGGTCTCGAAGACCAGGTCCTCTTCCTTGGCCACGTGCTCGTCGACCGCGTTCCGGAGCGTCGAGACGCGCGTGTTGAAGCGCCGGTCGCCGACGCCGGCGCTCTCGATGTCGTCGATGAGCTGCTCGACGAGCGCGTGCTCTTCGACCGACTCCAGCAGCAGGTCCTGCTCGTCGATGCGCTCGAGCAGCGTGTTGTAGAGGACCTCCTGCTCGGCCAGCATGTGCGTCATCAGCTCGTCCCGCAGGTCCGAGAGGAGCTCGGAGCGTTGCCGCGCGTCTCGCGGCGAGCTCTGCTCGAGCCTTTCCAGGAGCTGGCTCGCGGCTTCGTGGTCCTGCTTGAGGCGCTGATAGATGTCCATGGCCGGCCTCCCTTCGGAGGAGGGGTTCTGCATGCCTCGTGCCAAGGCGCGGCCTCGGAGGCGAAGAAACGGCGGAGGCGAGTCCTTCGCCCCAGGACTTGTTATTCCCTCTGATCCGGCTCGTGGGAGGGATCCGACGCATGCGGCTGGGGATGGGCCTCGCGCTGCTCCTGACGTTCGGCGGCCTCACGGTCGCCTCCCCCGCCACGGACGCGCGGGCGTTCGCCGCCGCCCGGTTGCTCGACGAGCGCGTGCTCGGCCTCGCGCTCGAAGCGGCTGCCTGCGCTCGCGACTCCCGGAGGATCGCCCTCGACAACCCCGGGCTGTTGACCGTGATCGACTACTCCAAGCCGTCGACCGAGCCGCGCCTCTGGGTGCTCGACCTCGAGCACGGCCAGGTGCTGTTCGAGGAGCGCGTCGCGCACGGCCGGGGCAGCGGCGAGAACTTCGCGACGAGCTTCTCGAACGAGGCGGGCAGTCAGCAGACGAGCCTCGGACTGTTCCGCACTGCCGATGCCTACGACGGCGCGAACGGGTACTCGCTCCGCCTCGACGGACTCGAGGTGGGCTTCAACGACCGCGCGCACGAGCGCGCCATCGTGATGCACGGCGCGCCGTACGTGGGCGAGGCCAGCATCGAGCTGCTCGGGCGGCTGGGCCGCAGCCACGGCTGCCCCGCGCTGCGCCCGGCGATCGCCCGCACCGTCATCGACGCCATCAAGCAGGGCTCGCTCGTGTTCGCGTACTATCCGGACGCGCGCTGGCTCGGCGGGTCGGAGTTCCTCAACGGCTGCTCCTGATCCGCGCGCCGGCCGGCAGCAGCGGAGTCGGCGATGTGGAGATCGATCGGCCTGGCCTGCGCGCTGTCCGCATGGACGGTCGCCGCGCTCGCGGCGCCCTTCTGGGGCGCGCACACTTCGGCGCCCGCCGACACGGACCCGGCAGCGCTCGAGCCCGGCGAGTTCGTCTGGCGCGGCGCGGCGGTTCCGTCCGGGCCGATCGTCGTCGTCGTGAGCCTCGCGGAGCAACGCGCCTACGTGTACCGGAACGGAGTCGAGGTGGGCGTCAGCACGACCAGCAGCGGGAAGTCGGGACACGCCACGCCCACGAGCATCTTCACCGTGCTCCAGAAGGACAAGGACCACCGCTCGAAGACCTACGGCAACGCCCCGATGCCCTACACCGAGCGGCTCACGTGGGACGGCGTGGCGCTGCATGCAGGCGGGCTGCCCGGCTATCCGTCCTCGCACGGCTGCGTGCACCTCCCGACGGAGTTCGCCCGCGACTTGTTCGAGAGCTCGCCGCTGGGGATGACCGTGGTCATCGCCGATGGACGCACGGCGCCGCGCGAGGTCGATCATCCCGCCGCGATCGCGCCCGTGGATCCGAGCACGGGCAAGCTGGACGTCGAGCCGCGCCTCGGCCCCGACGAGGACGAGCGCTGGGAGCCCGAGCGCTCGCCGGAGGGGCCCGTCTCGATCGTGATGAGCCGCGCCGACCGGCGCGTGCTGGTGCTCCGCAACGGCAAGGAGATCGGCCGCGCGAAGCTCACGCTCCGGGACCCCGAGCTCCCGCTCGGCACGCACGCGTTCGTGATGCTCGAGGGCCACGGCGAGGGAGAGAACCGCTTCGTGCCGGGTGCGCCGAACCCGCGTTGGATCGCCGTCGCGGTGCCCTCCCGCGCCGGCGCCTCTCCGCTCGATCCCACGCAGATCGCGCGCCTCTCCCTGCCGCCGCGCTTCGCGAAGGTCGTCTTCGACATCCTGGCGCCGGGCACGACGCTCCTCGTCACCGATGCGCCGGTGCTCACGCACACGACCGGCGTCGAGGTCAGCGTGCTCGCGTCGGGTCCGCCTGCGACCGAGTAGCGCGGCGGAAGACGCCGAAGCACTCGCGACGAGGCGGTCGCCGCTCCCGGCGTCGCGCAGCGACAGCTCGCGGGCGATCCGGCCGAGCTGACCGGCGCGGGCGGCGCCGTCCACTCGAACGCGGGCCCGATCGGGGGCGCGTTATCCTGCGCGCGCTTTGAACCGCATGGATCGCGAAGCGCAGATCGGCGAGCTGGACGAGCAGGCGCTGCTCGCACGCCTCCGCGCCGGCGACGACGCGGCCTTCGCCCTCCTGGTGCGCCGCATGCGGGCCGCCTGCTGGGGGTCGCACGCCGAATGCTCCGCGTGGAGGAGGATGCCCGCGATGCTCTCCAGGACGCCTTCCTCCAGGCGTTCCGCGGGATCGGGGGCTTCGAGGGCAGCGCCCGCCTCTCGACCTGGCTCCACCGCATCGTCGTGAACGCCTGCCTGATGCGGCTGCGCTCCCGCAGCCGCAAGCCCGAGCAGCCGATCGAGGAGCTCCTGCCTCGCTTCTACGAGGACGGCCACCGCATCGATCCGGGGCCGCCCTGGCGCTCCGGGGACGCCGATCCCGTAGAGCAGCGCCAGCGCTCGCCCGGCTGAAGGACGGCAAGCGCGTCCCCGTCGGCAGCGTGACGTTTACCCGCCAGTAGCCCCGACACACCCGCAGCCGAGCCGCCTCCTCCGCCGAGGGGCGGGGGAGGCGGCGCCTGGGAGATGCCCGCCGTGCACCCGAAGCACACGCTCTTCGCGATCGCCGCGCTCACCCTGCTCCTCGCGGCGATCGACCAGCTCTACCGCCTGCTGCATCTGCAGGTCGACCTCGTGCGCGCGTCGCTGGTGGGGATCACCGCGCTCGTTGCGCTCGGCGCGTTCTCGCGCCTGCGCGGAGGTTGGCTGCCGGTCCTCCCCGGCGCGCTCGCGGTCTTCGCGTCGGCCTTGCTGAGCGTCCTGCTGATCGAGGCCGGCGCACTGGTCTCGCGCTCTCCGGCCTCGGCGGCGGTCCACGTGGGGATTCTGGCTGCCGCGTTCGTCGCGTTCGATCGGGGCCGGCCGGACTCGCCGAACGAGTCGTCGAACGGCGGATGACGCCTCAGCGGCGCCTCGGGCCGCGCAGCAGTCCTCGTAGAGCACCAGCGTCACCTGGAAAGCCCGTCCGGCCGATACAAGTCGGATGCCGCGCAGAGCCGCACTCGCGCTCGCCTTCGGGGCCGTCGCCGTGGGTGCACACTTGTCGTGGGGCCTACGCGACGCGGCACCGCGGGGAGACGCCGACCTCGTCACGCCGGCGCCGCGGATCCCGGATGCTGCGAACGGCTACGTCCTCCTCGAGGCGACCCTCGACGCCTTCGCGTGGTCGCCGCACGACGAAGAGCGCCTCGCCGCGATGGGGCGGCGCGAAGAGTTCGACGAGGCGTTCGCGCGGGAGATCGTCGCCCGTGGCGGGGTCGCGCTGGCCGGTCTGTCTGCGGTGCTCCGCACCCCGGAGTTCGCGAGCCCGCCGATGGAGCGCCTCGATGGCGACATTCCGGGCTTCGGGCGCTGGATCCGGCTGGCTCAGATCTCCGCGTTTCGGGCGGCGCTCCGGGCCCAGTCGGGCGACCTGGACGGCTCGGTGGACGACGCCCTGGCGCCGCTGCAGCTCGCGAACCGCATCCTCGCGGACCGGAACGCAGCACTGATCCATGCGATGGTCTCGACGCGGATCAAGGCGAGCGGCGTCTGGGCGTTCGAGGCGGCGCTGCCGTGGCTCGAGCCCACCGCGGAGCAGAGCCGCGCGATCGCGCGGCGCATCGGCGCGGAGCGCATCGACCCGTCCGCCTGGCGTGCGATGTGGGCGGGAGAGTACGAAGTGGGGAAACGCAGCCTCGGCTCTCCCGACGCAGCGCACGCGGAAGCCGCGAGCTCGGCCGTGTTCCGCTTCCTGCCCGCGCCGTATCGCTATCACGCCAACGCGACGATCGCGCTCTATGCCGATCTCTTTCGTGAGCTGCGTTCCTACGCGGACGGCCCCTGCTCCTCGATCCGGGCTCCTGCCGTCCCGCTGCGCGGGATCCAGGCCGAGCTCGACGCCGTCTTGCGCCCGAACGCGGAGGGCCGGTCGTTCGTCGTGCGTGCCTCGGAGCCGTTTCGGTACTTCGAGCTGCGGCGGTGCCGATCGGACGCCGACCTCGGGGCGGCCCAGGCGCTGGTCGGGCTCCGCGCATACCAGGTGCGCCACGGGACGTTGCCGCGAACGCTCGACGAGCTCGTACCCGAATTCCTCGAGGCGATGCCGCTCGACCCCTACGTCCGAGCGCCGCTCGGGTACGACCCGGAGCGCAGACTGCTCGTCTCGGCCGGCAGCGATCTCGACGTGGCGCCCGGCTTCGCACTCGAGGATCCCGCGTTCGCGCGCGAGCCGAGCTGGTCGATCTCGTTCTGAGCGGAGCCCGCTGACAGATGGCTGGCAGCAGCGGGTTGGCACGGCGCACGTCCCGGGGAGATGATCGGGGAGACGCCCGGAGGCCCCGCATGCTCACGATCCATCACGCCCCGCAGTCGCGCTCGTCCCGCATCCTCTGGCTGCTCGAGGAGCTCGGCGAGCCGTACGCCATCGAGTACATGGACATCCGGCGCGCCAACGGCACGGGCGCGCCCGACCCGCGCAACCCGCATCCCGACAAGAAGGTGCCGGCGCTCGTCCACGACGGGCAGCTCGTGACGGAGTCCGCCGCGATCTGTCTCCATCTCAGCGACGCCTTCCCGAAGGCGAAGCTCGGACCGTTGCCCGGTGACGCGAAGCGCGGCGCGTATCTCACCTGGCTCGCCTACTACGCCGGCGTCATCGAGCCGGTGGTGATCGCGAAGGCGCAGGGCAGGACGGAGAAGGACCCCGACGAGAAGCGCGCGTACGACCAGATGGAGTCGCGGCTGCGCGGCGCGCTCGCGGCGGGTGCCTACGTGCTCGGCGACGCGTTCAGCGCGGCCGACATCCTCGTGGTGAGCGTGTTCCAGTGGATGCGCGCGCTGATGCCGGCGGGCAAGGAGTTCGACGAGTACGTGAAGCGCTGCACCGCGCGTCCCGCGCTGGCGCGGGCAACGGCCAAGGACGGCAAGCTCGGCTGAGCCCGGGGGCACCGGCCCGTCAGCGCCCTCTTGCAGCCAGCGCCACGAGCGCCTCGACGGTGCGGTCGGCCACGAACGCGAAGAAGGCGTCGCCGTCGAGCCGCACCAGATGCGAGCCGAGCCTCGCCATGCGCGCGCGGCCCTCGGGGCTCATCTCGGTCAGCGAGACGCGCGCATTCTCGATCTGCTCGGGCAGCGGCAACGACGCCTCCTGCATCGCGATGCCGCAGGTCGTCTCGAGGATCCAGAGGTACGCGCGCGCGAGGTCGGCTCGGAAGAGGCCCGCGCGCTCGAGGATCCCGATCAGGACGGACGCCACGTCGAGCCAGGCCGGCGAGGTGCGGCCGTGGCGCCCGAGGAGCGGCAGCACGGCGGGGTAACGGAGCAGGTGCGCGCGCAGCGAGATCATCCAATCGCGGATCTGCTCGGGCCAGGGCGCGCCCCGGCGGATCTCGAGCTCGACCGTGCCGAGCACCTGGCCGAGCACCGCATCGAGCAGATCGTCCAGGCTCGCGACGTGCCGGTAGAGGGCCGCGGGCACGGCCTCGGCTTCCGCCGCGATGCGCGCCACGGTGAGGGGCTCGCCGGGCTCGCGCTCCAGCAGCGCGAGCGCCGCCTGGACGATCGTGTCGCGCGAGAGTCGGGCGGGCCGGCCCGGGCCGCGCTTCGCCTGCGCCGCCATCAGACGACCGGGTCGCCCAGCCGCGCGTAGACGTCGGCGATCGAGCCGCCGAAGAAACGCTCGCGCCGCGCCGCGGGGAGCTCCTTCAGCGCCTCGGCGTAGTGCGCGATCGGATCGGTGAAACCCTCGAAGTGGGGGAAGTCAGACGAGAACACGATCATGTCGTCGGGCAGCTCGGACATGATCTTCGTGATAGGCGAGTCGTTTCCGCCCGAGAGCGGCGTCGCGCGCACGTTCCTCGCCAGGTACTCGCTCGGCCGCAGCGGCAGCTTCGACTTCCCGAGGAACAGCTCCGCGACGGGCGAGACGCGGTCGTCGATCTCGCGGAACAGGAAGGGCAGCCAGCCCGTGCCGACTTCGGCAAACAGCAGCGTCAGCGTCGGGAAGCGCTCGAAGGCGCCGCTGTAGACGAGCGCGTTGACGAGCGTCATGGGCGCCACGTGGCGGTGCGCGCCGCCGAGCATGCGCAGCAACGTCACGTCGCCGCCGAGGTTCGCCCAGCCCGCGTCGAAGCGCATGTGCTCGAAGCCGGTGTGGAGCATCGGCGTCATGCCGAGCGCGACCGCCGCCGACCAGACACGGTCCCAGCTCGGGTGGGCGGGCGGGACGCCGTTCACGGGGTACGCGGGGATCAGGAAGATACGGCTCCCGCGCGCGCGCATCGCCTCGAGCTCGGCCACCACGAAGTCGAGGTCCGTGTACTCGAGCGCCGTTACGGGGAGGAGCCGCCCCTTCGCTTCGTCGCAGGTGTCCGCGAGCCAGCGGTTGCAGGTGCGGATCACCTCCTGGCGCAACTCGAGCTCGGGCAGGAGCAGGTTGTAGGCGATGCCCGAGAGGCAGATCACGTTCTGGATCGCGATGCCCTGCTGGTCGAGCCACGCCACGCGCGCCTTCGCGTTCGCCGTCTGGAACTGCGCCTTGCCCTCGAACTCCTTCCTTCTCTCGGCCTCCGCCAGCTTCTCGTTGCCGAACAGCGTGAGCAGGCCGGGCGGCAGCAGCTCGGCGACCGGCGGGCGCTTGGCCTCGGGCACGTCGCGCAGCAGGTCGCCGACGATCGCGTCCACCGCAAGCAGGGCCGGGTCGAGCTTCGGGAGCTTCGCCGCGAGCTTGGGGTAGGGCGCGAGCCAGTCGCCGCCCGGCTCGAAGTGCGAGTCGATGTCGATGATGGCGGTCACTGGCGCACCTCCACGAGCTCGGCGAGGTGACCCTCGGGATCCGTCGCGAACGCCACGCGGATCTTCAGCTCGGGCATCTCCTCGATCGGCGCGTGTATCCCGCCACCGGCCGCCCGCACGCGGTCGAGCAGCACCGGAAGGTCGTCGGTGGTGAAGCCGAGGATGGCTTCGCCGTTCGGCGAGGCTGCGCGGCCGAGGTACTTGAGCAGCACGAACGAGCCGAACGCCGCCTTCGGGTCCGGCGAGAGCATGATCTCGTCGATCTCCTCGCCTCCGATGCTCTCGCCGCGCACGCGATTCACCGCGTGGAGGCCGTACACCGCGCCGTAGAATGCGGCGAGCTTCTCGAGGTCGTGGACGACCAGCTTGGTGAACGAGAACGTGGAGGTCATCTCGGGCTCCTTCTAGCGCGGCACCATGCCGCCGTCGGCGAACACCACGTGGCCGGTGACGAAGCTGCCCGCGTCGGAGGTCAGCATCAGCGCGGGCCCGACCATCTCGTCCGGGTGCGCCATGCGCGGCATCAGCTGGATGCGCGTCATCTCGGCCTGCGCCCCGGCCGGGTTCTTGCGCACCATGTCGGTGTCGACGGTGCCGGGCGAGAGCGCGTTCACGCGGATCCGGTGCGGGGCGAACTCGGCGGCCATCGCGCGCGTCGCGGCCATGAGCCCGGCCTTGGCGATCGCGTAGAGCGACACCGTCGACGAGAACAGGAACGCGGCGCCGGAGAGCACGTTCAGCACGGCGGCGTGCGGACTCCGCTTCAGATGGGGCAGAGCCTCCTGCACGAGGAAGACGGGGCCGCGCAGGTTCACGTCCAGCGACTTCGCCCACGCCTCGGCCGTGTACTCGCCGAGGGGCAGGGCGAGCGCGTTCGCGGCGTTGTTCACCACCACGTCGACGCCCCCGAAGGCGTCCACCGTCTTCTGCACGAGCGCCCGCAGCGCGCCGAGCTCGCCGAGGTGCGTGGGCACGCCGAGCGCCTCGCCGCCCAGGCCCTGGAGGTGCTGCTCGGTCTCCTTGCACGCCTCGGGCTTGCGGCTCGCGACGACGACCCGGGCGCCCGCGGCTGCGTAGCCCTCCGCGAGCGAGCGGCCGATGCCGCGCGTGCCGCCGGTCACGATCACCACGCGGCCGGTCATGTCGAAGAGCCCCCGCAGCTTCGCCCGGTCCACGCGGCCTCCTGATTTGTGAACGACGTTCACGATATAGCTCGGCCATTTCCATTGCAACCGTTATGTAACTGGCGTAGGCTGCGCGGGTCGAGGAGGAGCCCATGACCCGCGAGATCCCGCGACTCTCCGGCGGCGGCGCGCGCTTCGGCCACCTGATGGAGCTGCGCCACGACCCGATCGGGCTGTTCCAGCGCGTGCGCCGCGAGTGCGGCGAGCTCGGCATGTTCCGCATGCTCGACCGCGACGTGGCCTTCTTCTGCGGGGCCGAGGCGCAGGAGCTGTTCTTCCGGCAGCCCGACGAGGTCTTCGATCCGCAGCCGACCTCGAACGAGCTGATGCGGCCGATCTTCGGGCCCGGGGTGGTCTACGACCTGCCGCCCGAGCGGCGGCGCGAGATGATGAAGTCGCCGGCGCTGCGCGAGAAGAACCTGCGCGCATCCGCCGAGACGATCGCGCACGAGACCGAGCGCATGGCGAAGACGCTCGGCGACGAGGGCGTGATCGACCTGCTCGACTTCACCGCCGAGCTCACCATCTACACCTCGAGCGCGACGCTGATCGGGCCCGCCTTCCGCGACGCCCTCACGCCGGAGTTCTCGCGCAAGTACTTCGAGCTCGAAGTCGGCACCGACGCGATCGGCTACCTGAACTCGAAGGTGGACATCGAGGCGTTCCGCGTGCGCGACCGCGCGCGCGAGCGGCTCGTGGAACTGGTGGGCGCCGTGATCGAGAGCCGCCGCCACCTCGCCGACCCGCCGAAGGACCTGCTCGGCATCCTGCTCTCGCTGAAGGACGGGGACCAGCCCCGCTTCACGACCAGCGTCATCACCGGTGTCCTCGTCTCGACGATGTTCGCGGGGCACCACACCAGCGCGGGCACCGCCGCGTGGACGCTGGTGGAGCTGCTGCGCGGGCCGGGCCAGATGAAGCGCGTGGTCGAAGAGCTCGACCAGATCTACGCCGACGGGCGCGACGTCTCCTACCAGGCGCTGCGCGAGATCCCGCACCTCGAGAACGCGGTGAAGGAGGCGCTGCGCCTCCACCCGCCGCTGATCTGGCTGCCTCGCACCGCGCTCGTCGACTTCGCGTACAAGGACTTCGTCGTGCCGAAGGGCACGATCGTGGCGATGTCCACCTCGCTCTCGAACAAGGACCCCGACTGCTTCGCCGACGCGGAGCGCTTCGACCCCGACCGCTTCTCACCGCCGCGCGAGGAGGACGCGAAGCACCCGTGGGCCTACGTGCCCTTCGGCGGCGGCCGCCACCGCTGCCTCGGCGCGAACTTCGCCCTGATGCAGCAGAAGGCGATCTTCAGCGTGCTGCTGCGGCAATACGACTGGTCGTTGGTGAGCGAGCCCGCGGGCTACGTCGACAACTACTCGGCGATGGTGGTGCGCCCGAGGCAGCCGTTCCAGGTTCGCTACCAACGCCGCACCCACTAGGAGATCTTCATGAAGCTTCCGGGCATCGAAGGCAAGGTCGCGATCGTCACCGGCGCAGGCGGCGGCATCGGCGAGGGCTACGCGAAGGGTCTCGCGGCCCAGGGCGCGAAGGTCGTCGTCGCGGAGATCGACAAGGAGAAGGGCGAGCGCGTCGCGGCCGAGATCCGCAAGAGCGGCGCGCAGGCGCAGTTCGTCGAGGTGGACGTCTCCTCGCCGACCTCGACCAAGGCCGCGGCCGAGCGCACCGTCGCCGCCTTCGGCGGCATCGACTTCCTCGTCAACAACGCCGCCATCTTCGGCACGATGAAGATGGCGAGCCTGCTGGACGTGGACTGGGCGTACTACCGCAAGTTCATGGACGTGAACATGGACGGTGCGCTGCTGATGACGCGCGCCTGCGCGCCCGAGATGGTGAAGCGCGGGGGCGGCTCGATCGTGAACCAGTCGTCCACGGCGTCGTGGATGAGCGCGGGCTACTACGGGCTCGCGAAGCTCGCGATCAACGGCCTCACCGGCGCCCTCGCGAAGGAGCTCGGCGGGAGGAAGATCCGCGTCAACGCGATCGCGCCCGGCCCGACCGATACCGAGGCGCTGCGCACCGTGGTGCCCGAGGTCTTCAAGAAGCAGCTCGTGGCGTCGCTCGCGCTGCCGCGGCTGGGTCAGCCCGACGACCTGGTGCCGACCTGCCTGTTCCTGCTCTCGGACGCCGCGGGGTGGATCACCGGCCAGGTGATCAACGTGGACGGCGGCCAGATCATGCGGCCCTAGCGATGGCTCTCCCCCCGCTCGCGCCCGAGACGCGCAACCTGATCGACGGCCGCCTCGTCGGCGCCAGCAACGGCGCCACCTTCGAGAACGTGAATCCCGCCACGGGCGAAGCGATCGGAAGCTGCGCCGACGGCACGAAGGACGACATGGAGGCGGCCATCGCCGCCGCCCGCCGCGCCTTCGACACGACGGACTGGTCGACGGATCACGCGCTGCGGGCGCGCTGCGTGCGGCAGCTCTACGAGGCGCTGAAGGCCGACAAGGAGCAGCTCCGCGCGATCGTGGTGAACGAGGCGGGCGCGTGCGTCTCGCTGACGGGCTACATGCACGTGGACGAGCCGATCGAGGGCCTCGCCTACTGGGCCGACAAGGCCGCCTCGTATCCGTACGAGCAGGCGATGAGCGAGGTGCCCTTCCTCGGCAAGCCGCAGCGGCGCCTGCTGCGGCGCGAGGCGATCGGCGTGGTGGGCGCGATCACGCCGTGGAACGTCCCGCTCTATCTCAACATCGCGAAGCTCGGGCCGGCGCTCGCGTCGGGCTGCACGGTGGTGCTGAAGCCCGCACCCGACACGCCGTGGAGCGCCACGCACCTCGGCAAGCTCGCGCTGCAGACGGACTTGCCGCCGGGCGTGCTGAACATCGTGGCGTCGTCGGACCACGGGCTCGGCGAGATGCTCTCGTCCGATCCGCGCGTGGACCTCGTGACCTTCACCGGCTCCACCGCGACGGGCCGCCGCGTGATGGAGCGCGCCTCGGCCACGCTCAAGAAGGTGTTCCTCGAGCTCGGCGGCAAGTCCGCGAACGTCGTGCTCGACGACGCGGACCTCGCGAAGGTGCTGCCGGCCGCGGCGATGACGTGCGTGCACGGCGGGCAGGGCTGCGCGATCACCACGCGCCTGCTGCTGCCGCGCTCGCGCTACGCGGAAGGCGTCGCGATCGTGAAGGCCGCCTTCGAGGGCTGGCGCTACGGCGACCCGAGCGATCCCTCGGTGCTGCAAGGCCCGCAGATCAGCCGCCGCCAGCAGGAGCGCGTGCTCGCGTACATCGCGAAGGGCAAGCAGGAGGGCGCGCGCTGCCTGGTGGGCGGCGGGAAGCCCGATCGGGCCGGCTTCTTCGTCGAGCCGACGCTGTTCGTGGACGTCGATCCCGCCTCGACGATCGCGCAGGAGGAGATCTTCGGGCCCGTGCTGTGCGTGATCCCGTACGACGGAGGCGACGACGGCGCCGTGCGCATCGCGAACCAGTCGATCTACGGGCTCTCGGGCGCGGTGCACAGCGCGTCCGAGGAGCGCGCCCTCGCGGTCGCGCGCCGCGTCCGCACCGGCACGCTCTCGGTGAACGGCGGCCAATGGTTCCACGTGGACTCGCCGTTCGGCGGCTACAAGCAGAGCGGCGTCGGGCGCGAGAACGGCGTGGCCGGCTTCGAGGAGTACCTCGAGACCAAGGTGATCGCGCTGCCGAAGCGGAAGGCGTGAAGCGCTACAAGGCGATCGTCTGGGCCACGGGCGGCGTCGGCCGCTACGCGATCCGCACGATCACCGACCGCCCCGACCTCGAGCTGGCCGGGGTGTGGGTGCACTCGGCGGCGAAGGACGGCTGGGATGCCGGCGCGCTGGCCGGCATCGGCCCGCTCGGCGTGCGCGCCACGCGCGACGCCGACGCGCTGATCGCGTCGGACGCGGACTGCGTCGTCTACGTGGCGCCCGCCGCGTCGCGCCCGCGCGAGGCGCAGCGGGACTTCTGCCGCATCCTCGAATCCGGCAAGAGCATCGTGACCACCGCGCTGCCGGGCCTGGTATACGAGCGCGGCTCGCTGCCCGAGCGTTACCTGGCGCCCATCCGCGAGGCGTGCGAGCGCGGCAAGAGCGCCATCTACTCCTCGGGCATCGAGCCCGGCTTCGGCTGCGACCTGTTCCCGATCGCGCTGCTCACGATGTCGCACAAGGTGTACGCGGTGCGCGGCATCGAGATCCACGACTACTCGCGTTACCCGGTGGCGTGGGACATGCGCGAGCTGTTCGGCTTCGGGCAGCCGCTCGACTACGCGGGCGGCCTGCGCGCGCCGGGCACGATCCGCGCCGGCTGGGGCGCCGCGGTGACGATGGTGGCCGACGCGCTCGGCGCGAAGCTCGACGAGATCCGCGAGAGCTGCGAGTTCCTGCCGGCGCCGCGTCGCATCGAGACGGCGAGCGGCGTGATCGAGCCGGGCCGCGTCGGCGCGACGCGCGCGTACTGCATCGGCGTCGTCGACGGCTGCGAGGTGATCACGATCGAGCACGTGAACCGCATGGCGCCCGACCTCGCGCCCGACTGGCCGAAGAGCCGCGCCGGCCGCACCGACCGCACCTGGCGCGTGATGATCGACGGCGAGCCGAGCTTCGACGGTGAGTTCGAGGTCGGCTTCCGCCCGGGCGAGGGGGACGACGACCACGGCCTGCTCGCGACGGGCATGCGGATCGTGAACGCCATCCCCTGGGTGTGCGAGGCGCGGCCGGGGATCGTGGACGCCCTGCACCTCCCGCTCACTCCGGCCCGCGGCGCGCTCCACCCGAAGCGCGACGGCGTGCCGGCCTTCGGCTGACGCGACGCTGGATGCGCCGGCACGAGTTCCCCCCGACGCACCGCGAGGGCTGAAGTTCGATACGCTCGGTCTCCTCGAGCGGAGGAGATTTCCCATGAAGCTCACGGGACGCTGCTACTGCGGCGCACTCCAGTACACGGCGGGCGGCGATCCGCTGTTCAAGGGCCAGTGCCACTGCCGCGAGTGCCAGTACATCTCGGGCGGGATGCCCGTGGTGGTGATGGGCATGCAGGAAGGCGAGTTCGCGTACACGAAGGGCAAGCCGAAGGGCTTCCGGCGCAGCGACCTGCCGAACCCGGTGACGCGCGAGTTCTGCGCCGAGTGCGGCACGCACGTGACGACGCGTTCGCCCGCGATGCCCGGCGTGGTGCTGCTCAAGGTCGGCACCCTCGACGACCCGAAGGTGTTCGGCAAGCCGCAGATGGTCATCTTCACCTGCGACAAGCAGCCGTTCCACCAGGTGCCGGAGGGCGTGCCCGCCTTCGAGCGCACGCCGGGCTGAGCCCGCTATTTCCGTTGCGTCCGTAATGTAAGTGGTGTAGGGTGCTCCGCAGCCTGGAGGCCCCCGCTTGCGCGTGATCGTCGACCGCGACCTCTGCCAGGGTCACGCCGCCTGCGAGGAGGAGGCGCCCGAGGTGTTCCGCGTCGCGAAGGGCGCCGACACCGTCGAGCTGCTCCAGCCCGAGCCGCCCGAGGCGCTCCGCGCGAAGGTGCAGGCCGCCGTGAAGTACTGCCCGACGCGCGCGCTGCGCACCGAGGACTGACCCCCGAACGAGGAGAAGAACGCATGGCTTCCTTCCCCCGCGCCGAGCTCGAGGAGATGGTGCGCCGCTTCGTCGCCGCGAACGACGAGGCCGGCCGCACCGGCGACTGGCAGCCCCTCGCGAAGTACTACGCGGAGGACGCGATCTACACGTGGAACAACGGCGCCAAGTGGGAGTTCATCGCCCGCGGCCGCAAGCAGATCCACGACTGGGTGTTCGGCACCGAGATGGAAGGCCTCGAGAAGTGGACGTACCCGTACGTGCGCACCCTGATCGACGACCAGAAGGGCGAGGTGATCGGGATCTGGCGCCAGATCGCGCCCGTCGCCGGCGAGGACGGCCAGCCCTACGAGATCGGCGGCACCGGCGGCTCGTGGTTCCGCTACGCGGGCAACTACCAGTGGGCGTGGCAGCGCGACTTCTTCGACCACGTCAACGCCGGCCAGATCTTCAAGCTGATGGCGAAGAACGGGAAGCTCACGCCGAAGATGGTCGAGCGGCTCCAGGCCGGGCCGAAGATGCCGGGCTGGGCGCCGCGCGGCAGCTTCGACTGGTACGCGACGATCCAGGACCGCGAGGCGTAGGCGGTGGCCGGACGCTTCGCCGGCCGCAACGCCGTCGTGACCGGCGCGAGCCGCGGCATCGGCGCCGCACTCGCGGAGCGCCTCGCGGCCGAGGGCGCGAGCGTCGCGGTGGTGGCGCGCACCGTGGACGCGCACGACCACCTGGCCGGCAGCCTCACGGAGACGCTCGCCCGCTGCCGCCGCCACGGCGCGCGCGTGGAGGCGATCGCCGCCGACCTCGCCGACGGCGAGAGCCGCGCCGCGATCGTGCCGCGCGCGCTCGAGCTGTTCGACGGCCGCATCGACGTGCTCGTGAACAACGCCGCCGCGGCGATCTACCAGCCGACGCTCGACTTCCCGCTGAAGCGCCGCCGCATCACCTTCGAAGTGAACGTGCACGCGCCCGCCGACCTCGCGCAGGCGGTGATCCCCGGCATGGCGGCGCGGGGCGAGGGCTGGATCGTGAACGTGTCGAGCGCGTCGGCGCGCTACGAGCCCGGCCGGCCCAAGGAGCTCCGGAAGCCGCCGCCCTTCATCGGCGTCTACGGCGCGAGCAAGGCGGCGCTGAACCGCATGACCGCCGCCTTCGCCGCGGAGCTGCTCGGCAGCGGCATCCGCGTCAACACCGTCGAGCCGCGCGCCGCGGTGATGAGCGAGGGCGCCGAGGCGCTGATCGGGGGCACGATCTCCGACGACCTGATCGAGTCGATGGAGGCGATGGTCGAGGGCACGCTCGTGCTCTGCGACTGCCCGCCCGACTGGACCGGCGGCGTCCACGTGAGCCTCGACCTGCTCGACACCCTCGCGCGCACAGTGATGACGCTCGACGGAGCGCGGCCCTACCCGGGTGGGCAGCGGCCGGCGCGCGGCTAGGCGGAACCCGGGTCAGGGCGAGAGATAGCGGACGAGGAGCTCGGTCAGCTCCGTTGCGTAGTGCGGGTTCTTCAGGCGCTCCGGGTCCTCGATCGCGACGCCGTGGATCATGGCTTCCATCGCCCGCACCACGATGAACGCCGTGAGCTCGGTGTCCGGAACCTCGCGAAGCTCTCCGCGGTGACCGTCGAGGAACGCCTGGAGCCGCCGAACCAGCTCGCCCTCGTCGTCGACGTCGAGGACGCGGGGGTCGATCGCCAGACGACCGTGAAGCGGACCGTCCAGCACGTGCAGCTCGATGAGGCGACGCAGCGCGCCCGCGGCGGACTCCCGAAGCGAGGCACCCGTACGGCTTTCGATCTCGTCTCGCACCCGTTCGTCGAAGTAGTGGCTGTGGCGATCGCGCAGCACCGCGACGATCGCTTCCTTGTTCGGGAAGTACTGGTAGAGAGACCCGATGCTGACTCCGGCCTTCCTGGCGATGCGGTTCGTCGTCATGCGCTCGGGGCCCTCGGTCCTCAAGATGTGAGCAGCGGCCATCAGGATCGCATCGACGGTGAGCCGTGCGCGCGCCTGACGAGGCGCTTTCCTCGGTTTCTCGGGTGCTTCCGTCGCCACGCCGCCCTCCTCCACCCGCCGCGCCGATGCGAGTCGTCGGTCGCGGCGTGGGCAGCGAGAATCTATCGCGTGAGACGACAGGATCTCGCCTTCGCAGTCGCGGCCTGGTGCGTTTGGCGCGCGATCGTCGAGATCACGAGCGCGGATGCAACCGCGGCACTTGCATGGGCGGCCGCCGGCGCGGTAGGCGTGGGAGTGGCGCGCTACTGGAGCACTCGGCGTCCCTCGCCGATGCCGCACGCGCTGCGCTGGACGTTGTACCTGTCGCGCCCCGGCCACTCGACGCGGAGGTTGGCCGCCGTTCTCGAGCTGAAGGAAGGGGAGCGGGTCCTCGAGATCGGGCCGGGGATCGGGCTCAACTCGATCCCGGTGGCCGAGCTGCTGGGCTCCGGCTCCCTCGACGTGGTGGACGTCCAGCAGTCGATGCTCGAGGACGTGATGCGGCGCGCGAGGGGCCGCGGCCTCACGAACATCCGCCCCACCCTCGCCGACGCCCGAAGCCTGCCCTTTCCGGACGGCACCTTCGACGCCGCGTATCTGATCGGAGTGCTCGGCGAAGTGCCGGAGCCCGAGAAGGCGCTCCGGGAGCTGCGCCGCGTCTCGAAGCCGGGCGGGCGCCTCGCGATCGGCGAGATCCTGCTCGACCCCGACTTCGTTCCGTTCGGCGTACTCCGGCGCCGCCTGAGCGAGGCCGGCTTCGAGTTCCGCACCCGGCGAGGGCGAATCGCGTACATCGCACGCTTCGACGCGCTCGGGCGCAGCTGACCGTCCTCCAGCGGGCTCGGAAAACGTTCGCCGTCCATGCGCGCATGCATGGTGTTCCTGCTGCTCGCCACGAGCGCCCTCGCGGCGCTCGCGCAGCCGACCGCCGGGCCTGCCGACGAGACTGCGCCGCAACGCCAGCTCGACCTCGAGTTCGAGCCCTGGACGGGTGACTTCGACGCGATGCTCGAGCGACGCATGATCCGCGTGCTCGTCCCCTGCAGCCGAACGCTCTTCTTCGTCGACAAGGGCCGCGAGCGCGGCATCACGGCCGAGCTGGACCAGCTGTTCCCCGGCCTCCGCGACGGCCGCGGCGACATCGCGGCGGGAAACCTCACGGTGACGCCGAAGCGGCTCGAGCTGGTCGACTTCGTCGCGCCCGAGGACGTTCGCCGGGTGAAGGAGCTGATCGTGACCGGGCCGGCCTCGCCCGAGCTGAGGACGCTCGACGACCTCGCGGGCAGGACGGTCCACGTGCGCTCGGCTACCGCGAGAGCCTCGACGCGCTGAACGAACGCTTCGCCCGCGAGGGGAAGCCGCCGAACGCGCTCGAGGACGAGGACAAGCTCGAGATGCTGAACGCCGGCCTGCTCGAGCTCGTCGTCGCGGACGACTGGAAGGCGCGCATGTGGGCGCAGGTGCTGCCCAAGATTCGCGTCCGAGAGGACCTGGTGCTGCGCGAGGGCGGGCGCACCGGCTGGGCGATCCGCAAGGGCAGCCCGAAGCTCGCGGCGGAGCTCGAGGACCTCTACCGGAAGGCCCGGAGCGCGGGCGTCGTCGACTACCGCTTCGCGAAGTACCACAAGGAGATCGACCAGATCTCCAACAACACGGGCACGGCCGACTGGAAGCGCTTCGAGCAGACGATCTCGCTGTTCGAGAAGTACGGCGCGAGGTACGGCTTCGACCCGCTGATGCTCGCCGCGCAGGGCTACCAGGAGTCGCGGCTGCGACAGGACGCGAAGAGCCACGTCGGCGCGATCGGCGTGATGCAGATCATGCCGGCCACCGGCCGGGAGCTGAAGGTGGGCGACATCCGGGTGATCGAGCCCAACGTCCACGGCGGCACGAAGTACATGGACCAGCTCATGACGAAGTACTTCAAGGACGCGAAGTTCACGGAGACGAACCGCACGCTCGTCGCCTTCGCGAGCTACAACGCCGGCCCGGGCAACATCTCGAAGATGCGGAGGCTCGCGGGCGAGCGCGGGCTCGATCCCGACAAGTGGTTCAACCACGTGGAGGTCGTGACGGCCGAGAGGATCGGCATCGAGACGACGACCTACGTGCGCAACATCTACAAGTACTACACCGCGTACCGGCTCACGGTGCAGGCGCGGCTGGAGCGCAGCCGGGTGCGCGAAGAGTTCCTTCCCACCGAGAGTGCCGTCTTTCCCGATCGGGAATAGCGAGTACCCTCCCGCGTCATCCCAGGAGGCCCCCGATGTCCGACTTCACCCTCACGATCGACGGCAAGGCCGTCGCCGGCGCCGGCAAGTTCGGCGTGATCAACCCCTCGACCGGCGAGGTGTTCGCCGAGGCGCCCGACGCCAGCCGCGCGCAGCTCGACGACGCGATGGCGTCGTCGAAGGCCGCGCTCCGGCCCTGGCAGGGCGACATCGAGCAGCGACGCAAGGCGCTCCGCGACTGCGCCGCCGCGATCAAGGCGAAGGCCGCCGAGCTGGCGCCCATCCTGGTGCGCGAGCAGGGCAAGCCGATGAAGGACGCGTTCGGCGAGGTGATCGGCGCGGCCGTCTGGTTCGAGTTCACGGCGGGGCTCCAGATCCCGGTGGAGGTGCTGGTCGACACGCCCGAGAGCCGCATCGAGGTGCGGCGCCGCCCGCTCGGCGTGGTGGCCGCGATCACGCCGTGGAACTACCCGCTGCTGCTCGCGGTGTGGAAGATCGCGCCGGCGCTGCTCGCGGGGAACACGGTGGTGATCAAGCCGTCGCCGTTCACGCCGCTCACCACGCTCGCGCTCGGCGCGCTGCTGCGAGACGTGCTGCCGCCCGGCGTGCTCAACGTCGTGTCCGGCGGCGACGGGCTCGGCGCGTGGATGACGTCGCACCCCGTGCCGCGCAAGATCTCGTTCACCGGCTCGACCGAGACCGGCAAGCTGGTGGCGGCTTCCGCCGCGCCCGACCTGAAGCGCATCACGCTCGAGCTCGGCGGCAACGACGCCGCGATCGTGCTCGACGACGTGGCGGTGGACGCGGTGGCCGAGAAGCTCTTCTGGGGCGCCTTCATGAACTGCGGGCAGGTGTGCAGCGCGATCAAGCGCGTCTACGTGCCCGAGAAGCTCTACAGCCCGCTGGTCGATCGCCTGGCCGCGCTGGCGAAGGGCGTGAAGGTGGGCGACGGCTTCTCCGAAGGCGTGCAGCTCGGCCCGCTCAACAACCGCCCGCAGTTCGAGCGCGTGTCGATGCTGGTGGACGAGGCGAAGAAGAGCGGCGCCCGTATCGCGGCGGGCGGCGCCCCGGTGGGCGGCAAGGGCTACTTCTACCAGCCGACCATCGTGGCCGACGTCGCGGAGGGCGTGCGGCTCGTGGACGAGGAGCAGTTCGGCCCCGCGCTGCCGGTGATCGCGTATCGCTCGGTCGAGGACGCCGTCGAGCGCGCGAACCGCACGAACTACGGTCTCAGTGGCAGCGTCTGGTCGAACAGCCCGGAGCGCGGCCTCGAGGTGGCGAGCCAGCTCGAGTGCGGCACCGCCTGGGTGAACCAGCACCTCGCGCTCGTGCCCTTCGCGCCGTTCGGCGGCGCCAAGTGGTCGGGCATCGGCGTCGAGAACGGGACCTGGGGCCTGCTCGGCTTCACGGAGATCCAGACGGTGAACGTCGCGAAGAAGCCGGCAGGGAGCTGACCCTCAGGCACGCCCGGACACCGCCCGCGTCTCGCGGCTCAGCGCGGCGATCGCCTCGACCGCGGCGCCGAGCTCGCCGGGCGTGCGGCCCGGCGCGGAGACCGCCGTGGCGACGCGCTCGCGAAAGCCGCTCGGCGCGAGCGCGAAGCCGTCGATCTCGTCGAGCAACGTCTTGTCGTTGACCAGGTAGCAGCGGTTGAGCGCGAACAGCGCGAGGCCGAGCTGCCACACGGCGCGCCCGAGGCACGAGAGCGTGCCCCACGCATCGCCGCGCGCCGCGAACTTCGGCGCGAAGGCGGCGAGGCCGAACTCGGCGCCCCACAGCATGTCCCGCAGCACGGCGGCGCGCAGCGGCTCCGGATACGCGGCGACGAGCGCGCGCAGGCGCTCGGCGTGCCCGGCCGGATCCTGGAGCGGCAGGGCGCACGCGGCCTCACCGAGCAGCGTTCCGCTCCAGAAGCCGAACGGCGGCTGCTGCGCGAAGTGAACCTCGTGACGCCCCGCGCGCGCGTCCTCGATCGTCTGCTCGACGCGCTCGAGGCTGTGGTAGAGCAGGTCGACGCGCCGCCCGCGCAGCGTGAGCCACGCGCCGCCGTTCACCCACGGGCCCCACTCGTAGAGCTCGGACACGACCGGGTCCGGCGCGTCGTTCCAGCGCGCCGCGAAGGCGCGCACCGCGGCGACGTCGATCGGGCGCGCGTCGCGGTAGAGAAGCCCGAGGTCGACGTCCGAATCCTCGCGCGCGAGGCCGCGCGCGTGCGAGCCGCCGAGCACCACCGCCTCGACGCCGGGCAGCGCGGCGAGCTCGCTCACCACGGCGCGCAGCCACTCGGCCGGGAGACGGCGCCAGCCCTCGCCGGGTGCGGCCGCTGGCTCCGTCTTCTCCATCTCGCGGTGCGCGATGCCCGCCTCGAGGAACTCGGGCCCGAGCGCACGCCAGCCGAGCCGCTCGTAGAACGGAATCACGGGGAGCTGCGCGTGGATGGCGAGGCGCGCGTCGCCGCGCCGCCAGGCCGCGCCCTCGGCCGCGTCCATCAGCGCGCGGCCGAGGCCGCGCTCGCGTGCCGCGTGCAGGACGGCGACGCGCTCGATCTTCGCGGCCTTGCCGAGCGCGCGCAGGCGCGCGCAGCCGAGCGCTTCGTCGCCGTCGAACGCGACGAAGTGCAGCGTCTCGGCCCCTGCCTCGTCGTGCGCGTCCCACTCCTCGCGCGGGTCCACGCCCTGCTCGTCGACGAAGACGAGACGGCGGATCCGGCGCGCGTCTTCCGGCGCCGCGCCTCGGCTCGAGCGGATCGCGAAGCGCGCCATGCGGCGCACTCTAGCGGCGCCCGGTCGAGGCCTGCGAAACTCCGCGCGTGAACTTCTTCGGCCACGCCTGCCTCGCCGCGGAGAGCCGACCGGAGGCGGCCTTCGTGTTCGGCGCGATGCTGCCCGACCTCGCCGCGATGGCGGGCCTGCGCATTGCGGTCGTCGCGCACGCCGAGGCCGAGGCCGGACGCCGCTTCCATCACGCGACCGACGCCGCCTTCCATCGCGCCGAGAGCTTCGCCGCGCTCTGCGTCGGCGCGACGCATGCGCTGCGGGACGCGGGCCTGCGCCGCGGGCCCGCGCGCGCGATCGGGCACGTCGGCATCGAGCTGCTGCTCGACGGCTGGCTCGCCGCGGAGCAGGGCGTGCCGGCGCTCTACGGCGAGGCGCTCGCGCTCGGCCCCGCGCTCGCGCCGGCCATCGCGCTGCGGCGGCGCGCGGACACGGCGCCGCTGGTCGAGCTGTGCGCGCGCATCGGCGACGCGAAGCTCGCGCCCGACGCCTGGTGCGAGCCCGAACGTCTCGCGGCGCGGCTCGTGCGCATCCTCGCGCGCCGTCCGCTGCTCGCGCTCGAGGCGAGCGAGCTGCCGGCGGTGCGCGCGTGGTCCGCCCGCGCGCGGCCCCTCGTGGGGCGCGCCGCCCCGGGCCTGCTGGCGGAGGTGCGCCACGGGCTCGGCCTCGGGGGGGCCGCGCGCTAGCTTCGCTCGATGCCGCCGGATTCCACCTGGCGGGAGCGGATGCGCCGCGAGGCACGCCGCTACTGGGACGCGCATCCGATCCTCGTCGACACCGTCGAGCACGCCCCCGGCACGCGGGCGTCGTTCGATGCCATGTGGGCGGGCTTCGAGGAGCGGCTCGCCCCCCGGCAGGAGTACCAGGCCTTCGTCGAGCGCTGCCGCGGCCGGCGCATGCTCGAGATGGGCTGCGGCATCGCCATGGCCGGCCGGCTGCTCTCCGAGCACGGGGCCGACTACTTCGGCATCGATGCGAGCCGGCGCAGCCTCGCCCTGGCGCAGACCCACCTGGGTCAGCAGGGCCTCCGCGCGAGGTTCACGAATGCCGACGGCACCTCGCTGCCGTTCGCCGACGGGACCTTCGAGGTCGTGCTCTCGGACGGCGTCGTCCACCACATTCCGGACATGGAACGCGCCTGCCGCGAGCTCGTGCGCGTCACGGCGCCGGGCGGCACGGTGCGCGTCATGGTCTACAACCGCCGTTCCTATCACTACGCGCTCGTGCGCTTCGTCGTGTGTCCGCTGCTCTGGCTGGCCGTGCGGGTCGGCTGGCTGGGCGCCCTCGCCAGACGCGGACCCGCGAAGCTCCGGAATCTGTACGAGATCTCGCGCGCCCACGGCTACGACCCGGAGCGCATCCTCGCGGCCAGCACGGACACGTCGATGGCCGGCGAGGGCAACTTCAATCCGCTCTCGCACTTCCTGATCGAGCGAGAGCTGCGCCGGATCTTCCGCGACCTCGAGGATCCGATCTTCATCCGCGAGCAGCTCAAGTACTTCCCCTTGCCGTTCCCTCCGCTGCGTCGCGTCATCGAGAAGCACTGGGGCTTCTTCCTGACCATCACGGCGCGGAAGCCATCGCGGCCCGCCCAGGCGTAGGACGGCTGGCGCTCGGCCCACAGGCGGTGAGGCCCGGTTTTTTCAAGATCAGTAATTTATTGATTTTACACGATATTTTTTGTCTATTTCGAACTTGTATTCGGTTTCATGCGCGGGTAGGCTCGATCTCTCGATGGCCCGTGCACCCAAGAGCTCCGTGGTCCGGCTCGAGCGAGCGCGTCCCCAGGCGCGCGGCGTGGCGACGCGCCGGCGCGTGCTCCAGGCGGCCGAGTCGCTCTTCGCGCGCCGCGGCTACGAGGCGACGGGCATGGCCGACGTCGCGGAGCGCGCGGGCATCGGCGTGGGCACGCTGTATCACCACTTCCCCGACAAGCGCGCGCTGCTGCTGGCGCTGATCGACGACTGGGGCGACCGCGAGCTCGCACAGCGGCGCGCCCGCCCGAGCATCGAGCGGATTCTCGGCGAGCACGCACGCGCCGCATTCGCGGACGACCTGCGCCGGAGCTACGAGAGACTCTGTCGCGAGGGCGGGTTCTATCTCGTGCTGCTCGAGCTCGCCGAGCGCGACTCCGACGCGCGCCAGCGGCTGAACCGCATCAACCAGGTGGCGGACGAGCGGCTGCGCGACCTGCTCGCGCTGGGCAAGCAGCGCGGGGTGATTCGCGCCGAAATCGACCCGCTCGCGGCCTCGGTGCTCGTGCGCCGCTCGATCGAAGCGGCCGCCACCGAAGTGTTCGTGCACCGCATGACCGATCCCGCCCCCGAGCGGATGCTCGAGGGACTCACAGACATGATCTGCCGCTACATCTTCCGACAGGAGCCCCACTGATGGCCACGCAACCGGTCGCCCCGCAGCTCGACTGGCAGGTTCTCGACACCTACAAGACGCCGATGGAGATCGCCTGGCAGTTCGACTACGAGATCGGCATCGAGAAGCTGCGCAACCTGTACTCGAAGGCGAAGCAGAATCAGTGGGACGGCGAGCAGAAGCTCGCGTGGGACACGCCGGTCGATCCCTCGAAGCCGATCGTCGGGGAAGACCGCTTCATGTTCCTGCAGATGCCGTTCATGCAGCGCATGTCGAAGTCACAGCGCGAGATGTTCACGGCGCACGCCACCGCGCAGCTCCTGAGTCAATTCCTGCACGGCGAGCAGGGCGCGCTGATGACCGCCGCGGCGGTGACTCACGCGGCGCCCGACTACGAGGCGAAGCTCTACGGCGCGACGCAGACCATGGACGAGGCTCGACACGTCGAAGTGTACGAGCGCTACGTTCGCAAGCTCGCGATCGTGTATCCGATCTCGCCGTGGCTGAAGGAGGTCATCGACCTCACGCTCTCGGCCGATCACTTCGTGAAGATCCTGATCGGCATGAACATGGTGGTCGAAGGTCTCGCGCTCGCGGCCTTCCACAACATGCGCCGCCAGGCGACCTGTCCCCTGCTCCGCGACCTGACTCACTACGTGCTGCAGGACGAGTCACGCCACGTGGCGTTCGGCAACGTGTATGTGAAGGAGTCGATCGCCGCGATGCACCCGGACGACCGCGAGGACGTCGCGCAGTTCGCGTTCAACGCGGTGAAGAGCATGGTCGACTCACAGGGCGGCGTGGACGGGACGGGTCGGCGCAAGGGCGACCCGGGGTTCTTCAAGGTGCTCGAGCACTGCTCGATCGACCCCCAGGACTTCATCAAGGGGATGATCGAAGCCGGCGCCGCGGGCATCAACGCGAGGCTCCCGCCGGGTCACATCCACAGCTTCAAGGACCTGATGATGCCCGCGTTGGTGCGCGTGGGCGCAGTGACCGAGCGAACCCGCGAGCTGTACAAGGAAGCGCAGATCCCCGTCTGGGAAGACGCCAGCGTGCTCGAGTCGATGGAGGACACGGGCACCGGCGACATCGTCATGCCGGAGATCAAGCACTGAGGGCAAGCGGGGCGCGGCGTCACCGCGACCGGATCGAACCCAACACCTCGCACGCGATCAGCGCGCCGTCGGCCACGACGACGCACGGGCTGATCTCCTCCGCCGCGAGCGTCCTCACGACGCGCGCGGAGCGAAGATCGAAGAACGAGAGCTCGTCCGAGTCGCGCTGCGGCCAGGGGAGGCCGCAGTGGTAGACGAGCAGCTCGTCGGACGGGAAGGCGAGGAAATAGCAGACCTGTTCGTGCGGGATCTGCGCGACGCGGACCGGTGGACCTCCGCCCAGCGTCGCCACGGAGAGCCAGTTGTCGCCGTCGAGGTAGGCGAGCCGGGTTTCGCTGGGGTTCCAGGCGGGGAGGTTCGCCCAGTGCCGTGGATGGGTGCCCGGGATCTCGGCCGCGACCGAGAGCGTGGGCACGTCGATGATCTGCACGCCCGAGCCTCGCACCATCTGCTTGACGGCGAGCCGCCGGCCCGACGGCGACAGCGCAAAGTCGGAGGGATCCTCGCTTTCGCGCTCGGCGACGATGCGCCGCCCGGCCGTGTCGATGGTGAGGATCCGATCGGGCAGATCGCGCCCGCGGTCGAGGACCAGAACCAGGCGCACCGCGTCGGCCCAGGCCAATCCTCCCAGGAACGCGTCGTAGCCGACGCCGGCGAGGAGCATGGATTCGGCCCGGGTGTCGAGATCGTAGGCGTAGAGGTTCCCGTCGGTCTTCAGGTACGCAAGGACCTTCCCGTCCGGCCGCAGCGCGACGCAGTGGGAGCTCGGATTCACGTAGTAGGCGGGTACCGAGGTATCGCGAACGACGGCGCCCTCGGCCGTGCGCTCGAACAGCCGAAACTCGCGCGCGTTCGGGCCCTGCATCGAGATCCTGAACAGATGGGCGCTGCGCGGCGTGGTGGTGAGGAGCTTGTCCCCGTAGTAGCAGTCGTCGCGGTACGAGAACGCGGTCGATCCGTCGGCCGAGAAGAGCTCGACGTGCGGCGAAGCGCAACCACCCGCGAGCAGCGCCAGGCACAGAATCGACCCCGTGTTTCGCATCGCACTCCGCAGGCGGGGGAAGACTCTAGGATTGGGGCGTCCCTCCTTCTAGGATGACAACATGAAAAAGTCGGGCGCAAGCGGAGGCCGATCGGCAGCGGAGCTCATCTCGAAGAGAATCGCCGAGCTCGGGGACTGGCGTGGGAAGACCCTCGGCCGAATGCGCAAGCTCATCCAGGAAGCAGACCCGGACGTCGTCGAGGAGTGGAAGTGGATGGGCACTCCGGTCTGGTCCCACGACGGCATCATCTGCACCGGCGAGTCCTACAAGAAGGTCGTGAAGCTCACCTTCGCCAAGGGCGCTTCTCTGAAGGATCCGGCCCGTCTCTTCAACGCGAGCCTCGACGGGAACGTACGCCGCGCGATCGACATCCACGAAGGAGAAGAAGTCGACGAGTCCGCCTTCAAGGCGCTCGTTCGCCAAGCGGTCGCCCTCAACGGTTCTCGCAAGTCGAAACCTTCGAAGAAAGCGAAGTCCTGAGGGATTCCGCCCCTGAACAGGTCCGACATTCGGGATCGTTCGCGGAGCTGCGCGCCGCTACGCTCGGCCCCTCGCTGGAGGCGCGATGAAGATCGACGGGGCCCTGACCGGCAGCGACTGGACCCAGGCAGGCGAGGAGGCGGCGCTGCTCGAGGCGCAGGGCTTCGCCGGGGCGTGGAGCTTCGAAGGCCAGCACGACCCGTTCGTCCCGGCCGTGCTGGCGAGCCAGCGCACGGCGTCGATCACGCTCGGCACCGCGATCGCCGTGGCCTTCGCGCGGAACCCGATGACCACGGCGTACCTCGCGCAGGATCTCCAGACGCTCTCGCGCGGCCGCTTCGTCCTCGGCCTCGGCACGCAGATCAAGCCGCACATCGAGAAGCGCTACAGCCAGCCGTGGTCGCACCCGGTGGAGCGCATGCGCGAGTTCGTCGGCGCGCTGCGCGCGATCTTCCGGGCGTGGGGCGACGGCTCGCGTCTCGAGTTCCGCGGCGAGTTCTACACGCACACGCTGATGACGCCGATGTTCAGCCCGAAGGTCCCGTTCGGCAGCCCGCCGATCTTCCTGGCCGGCGTCGGAGCGCGCATGGTCGAGATGGTGGGCGAGGCGGCCGACGGCTTCTTCGTGCACCCGTTCCACTCGCCCTCCTTCATGGAGGCGGAGACGCTGCCGGCGCTGCGCCGCGGTCTCGAGGGCTCCGGGCGCGCGCGCAAGGACTTCACGGTCTCGTGCCAGACCATCGTGGCGCTCGGCAGCACCGACGCCGAGATCGAGGCCGCGCGCCAGAAGGCGCGCGGACAGATCTCCTTCTACGGCTCGACGCCGGCCTACAAGGGCGTGCTCGAGCACCTGGGCTACGAGACGCTCCAGCCCGAGCTGAACCGGCTCTCGAAGCAGGGCGGCTGGGCCGAGATGATGGGCCGCATCGACGACGCGCTGTTCGACGCGATCGCCGTCTCCGGCACGCCCGCGCAGGTGGCCGCGAAGCTGCGCGCGCGCAACGGCTTCGCCGATCGCACCACGCTGATGCTCTACAACGAGACGGCGCCCGAAGCCGTGGTGGACGTGTTGCGGGGGATCGCGGGGGCTTGACTCTCCCCTCGCGGGAGACCCCATCCTCCTCGCCAGAGGAGGATCACATCCTCCTCGCCAGAGGAGGATCCCCATGCGCAGCCTGTTCCCCGACATCTGCACGGACGACGTCGCGGCCTCGCGGGACTTCTACGTCGCGCTGTTCGGCTTCCGCGTCGCCTTCGAGATCGCCTGGTACGTGCAGCTCCAGTCGCCCGTGGACGCGAACCTCCAGCTCGCGTTCGTGGCGCGCGGCCACGCGAGCGTCCCCGCCGGCTTCGGCGAGGCGCCGCGGGGCGTGCTGGTCACGATCGAGACGGAAGACGTAGATGCGCTGCACGAGCGCGCTCGCGGCCTCGGCGTCGAGATCGTCTACCCGCTCCGCGACGAGGCCTGGGGCCAGCGGCACTTCATGGCGAAGGACCCGAACGGCCTGCTGGTGGACGTGGTGCAGCTCATCCCGCCGGCGCCCGAGTTCCTGCGCGAGCACGGGATCGCGGGGTAGCCTCGCCGGGTCATGCCGACGCCGCGCAACCTGATGCCGATCGGCCGCTTCGCGGCGAGCGTGCGGCTCTCGGTGAAGGCGCTGCGGCACTACGACGAGCTCGGGCTGCTCGCGCCGGCGTTCGTCGATGCCGCCACCGGCTACCGCTACTACGCGCCGGCCCAGGCGCGCGCCGCGGTGCTGATCGGGATGCTGCGCGAGCTGGACCTGCCGCTCGCGTCGATCCGCCGCGCGCTCGCCGCGAAGCCGGCGGAGCTCCGGCGCCTGCTGGCCGCGGAGGCCGACCGCCTCGAGCACGACCTGGTGCAGCGCGAGCGTGCACTCCGCTCGGTGCGGCACCTGGCGCGCGCGGGCAGCCTCACCCCCTACGAGATCTCGCTGCGCGAGGCGGCTCCGCTCCGCGTCGCCCGGCGCACGCTCGACACCACGGTGGACCGCCTCGTGCCCGAAAGCAGCGCCGCTATCTACGCGCTGCTCGCCGACCTGCGCCAGGCCGGTTGGAAGGAGGCAGGCCCCATCTTCTGCGAGAACGAGGACCCGAAGGAGGACGGGCGCCAGCGGATCTACGTGTGCGCCGCGGTGGACGCGCAGCAGGCGCTCCCGGAAGCCGAGCTCCTCGAGCTTCCGGGCGGCGCGTTCGCGCGGCTGCTGCACACGGGCCCCTTCGAGACGCTGGGCCTCGCCTATCACGCGCTCCATGCCTTCGCGCAGGAGCGCGGGCACGAGCGCCGCGGCCCGATGCGCGAGATCTACGTGAACGACCCCGCCGACGTCGCGCCCGAGGCGATCGAGACGGAGGTGTGGATGCCGATCTGAGGCTCGACGCGGGCGCACGCGGTGGGTAGAAAGTCGCGCCGGGAGGATCGCCCGATGCTGCGACGTGTGATCGGCCTGCTGGCGCTGGCGGCGCTGCTCGGACTCGGCGCGTGCCGCGAGGAGGGCGCCGTCGAGAAGGCGGGCAAGAAGCTCGACGACGCGATCGACGACCTGACGCACCCGAACGAGGGCCCGCTCGAGAAGCTCGGCCGCAAGACGGACCGCGCGCTCGAGGACGCGAAGGAAGCGATCGAGGAAGCCGGGGAAGGCGACTAGGCGCGCAGCGGAACGAGCCGGATCGCGTCCTCGGGGCAGGCCTCGACGCAGCGCTGGCAGGCGTGGCAGTCGCCGGGGCGCACCACGTAGGCCTGGCGCCCGCCGTGAGCCCACGTCTTGAGCCTTCCCACGATCGAGAGGCCGGCGCGGTCCTCGGGCGCGAGCGCGCGCACCTCGAAGACGTGATACGGACAGACCGCGACGCAGTCCTCCTTCGCCTCGCAGCGGTTCCGGTCCACGACCGGCACGACCTTGCCTGGCGTTCCCTTGCAGTCGTCGCTCACCGTCTCCCCTCGCAGGCGCGGCCGCAGTGTAGGATGGAATCGTGCTCGCCGGTCACTACAGCGCCGCGTTCCTCGCCAAGGCCGCCGCGCCGCGCACGCCGCTCTGGCTGCTCGCGCTCGCGGTGCAGCTCGTGGACGTGCTCTGGGCCGTCTTCGTGCTGCTGGGCGTCGAGCGCCTGCACCTCGATCCGAGCCTGCCCTCGAATCCGCTCGTGCTCGAGCATATGCCCTACACGCACAGCCTGCTCGGCACCCTCGTCTGGGCCGCCCTCGCTGGCTTCGCGACGGAGCGCTGGCTCGGCAGCCGCGCTGCGGCGGGAGCGGTGGCGGCTGCGGTGAGCTCGCACTGGCTGCTCGACGTGCTCGTGCATCGTCCCGACCTGACGCTCTGGGGCGGCCCACCGAAGCTCGGGCTCGGCCTCTGGAACCTTCCCGCCCTGGCGCTCGCGCTCGAGCTCGGCCTGCTGCTCGCGAGCGCACTGCTCTGCCTGCGGGTCGGCGCGATCCCGGCCTCAGGCCGGCGCGGCGTCTTCGTGCTCGTGGGCGCGCTCGCGGTGGCGCAGCTCGCGACGACGCTCTCACCGCCCGCGTTCGGGCCGAACGGCGTGGCCGTCAGCGCGCTCGTGCTGTTCGCGCTCGTCGCGTGGGCCGCGCGCCGCATCGAGCGGGCCTAGCTCCGCTGCCAGCCAACGCGGCGCCCACCAGTTCCAGTGTCCGAGGAGCTGCATGGTCGCCGGCACCAGCAGCGCCCGCACCAGCGTCACGTCGAGCAGCAGCGCCGCGCCCATGCCGACGCCGAGCTCCTTCACGTAGATCAGGTCTCCCGCCGCAAACGCGCCGATCACCACGAACAGGATCAGCGCCGCGCTCGAGATCACGCGGCCCGTCCGCGCGAGGCCCTCGATCACGCTGGTCCGGTTGTCGCGGAGGCGGTGGTACTCCTCCTGGATTCGGCTCAGCAGGAAGACCTCGTAGTCCATCGAGAGGCCGAACACGACCGCGAACATCACGAGCGGGATGGTGGGGTCGATGCCGCCGAGGGCCTCGAAGCCCAGCCAGCGCGACAGGTGGCCCTCCTGGAAGACCCAGACCAGGACCCCGTAGCTCGCGCCGAGCGAGAGCACGTTCATGACCACGGCCTTGATCGGCACCACGACCGAGCGGAACGCGCCGAGCAGGATGGCCAGGTTCCAGCCCATCACCAGGATGGCGGCGATGCTGCCGTACCCGCGCAGCGCGCCGCGCACGTCGACGAGCTGCGCGGTGGAGCCGCCCACGGAGACGCTCTCGAGCCCCGGCTCCGGCAGCGCGCGCACCGCCTCGACGGTCTGGGCCGCCTCCTCGCTGCGCCAGGGGTGCGCGCCCACCGCGACCACGAGCGCGAGGTCCTCGTGCACGCTGCGCGCGAGGGCGGGCGCGAGCTGGGGGCTCGCGGCGCGCGCGGCGAGCGCTTCGACGCCGAGCGCATCGGGGTCGAGCTCGAGCAGCGGCGTCCGCAGCTCGGCCACGCCCGGCGTGCGGGCGAGCCCGTCGAGATAGCGGCGTACCGCACGCAGCCCGTCGGGAGCGAGCACCGGGCCGTTCGTCTCGAGCAGGATCTGGAGGGACGAGGCGCCGCTCGGATCGAACAGCGCGGGGTCGCCGATCGCGTCCTCGACGCGGCGCACCTCCGACTCGCGGCCGAACATGCGCGCGTCGGGCACGGCGCTGCGCAGGCGCAGCACGGGGCTCGCGAGCACGATCAGCGTGGCCGTGCAGAGCAGCGCCGTCGAGATCGGATGGCGCATCGAGAACTCGCCGACGCGATGCCAGAACGGGCTCGGCCCGGCGACGTCGGTGCTCGCCACGGCGAGGCGATTCACGCGCGGCCCGAGCCACGCGAGCAGCGCCGGGAGCAGCACGAGCGCGCCGAGCAGCGCCGTCGTCACCGCGAGCACGCCGCCGAGCGCCACGCTGCGCAGGAGCGGCACCGGCACCCAGACCAGCACGAGCAGGCTCACCGCCACCGTCATGCCCGACACCCACACCGCGCGGCCGGCCGTGTCGAGGGTGACGATCACGGCGTCGCGAACCGGGCGCCCGAGGCCGAGCTCCTCGCGGAAGCGCTGCACGAGCAGCAGTGCGTAGTCGATCGAGAGGCCGAGGCCGAGGAAGGCGCAGACGTTCAGCGCGAAAACGGAGATCTCGACCACGTGGGACACGACGCCGACGAGCGCCGACGCCGAGGCCACGCACAGCCCGCCGATCAGCACCGGCAGCAGCGCCGCCACCAGGCTGCGGAAGAAGAACAACGTGAGCAGCGCCGCGATCGGCAGCGCGATCGACTCGGCCTTGCGCACGTCGTCGGCCGCGATCTCCTGCGCGAGCGTCGCGGCGGCGGCGTTGCCGCCGATCTCGAGCGAGAGCTCCGGTCCGGCGGCGCGCAGCGCCGGCTCGATGCGCCGGTAGACCTGCACCTTGTGCCCGTCGTCGCCCACCATGCTGAGCAGCACGAGCGCGGTGCGGCCGTCCCGCGACACGAAGGAGTCGAGGCTCGTGTCGTAGTAGCTGGTCACGCCGAGCACGTCGGGGTCGGCGAGCACCGGGTCGAGCGCGTCCGAGACCAGCGCAGCGGCCTGCGCGCTCTTCATCTCGCCGCCGTCCGTGCGCCGGTACAGGAGCACGAGGTCGGGCTTGCCGACGCCGAGGCGCGCCTGGCTCACCTCGCCGACGCGGAACGAGTCGCTGCCCGGGACGTCGAAGCCCCCCGCGGGCAGCCGCTGCGCCACCTGCGCGGCATAGACGGCCGAGAGCGCGAGCAGCACCGCGAACGCCGCGGCGACCGCCCGCGGCCGGGCCGTCACCCACGCGCCGAGCTGCGTGAAGGGCGTCGCCGCGGGGACGGCGCGCGCCGGATCGTCCATTGCGGGAGCCTAACGCGCGCGGCGACTCAGAAGAAGTACGCGGTGCGTAGCTGGACGCTGGGGTCGCCCGAGTCTCGGAAGGCGTAGCCGGGTCGAAGCGCCACCTGCCAGCTCTCCCCGAGCTGCTTGCCGACCTCGAGCGAGAGCCCGACGTCAGAGCGGCTGACCTTGTAGGAGACGTCGCCCACCAGGAACCAGCCGCCCGCGAAGAGATGGCCCTGCTCGGCGCGGATGACGGCGTAGCCGTTGTGGTTGTCGAACCATTCGACCCACGCGGCTTCGAAGGCCGTGAAGTCCTCGGGGGACCACGGGCGCACCACCAGCACGGACGGAACCACGCGGAGGCGGTTCTTGCCGAGCACGGACGGCTCGCCCGTGCTGCCCGCGAGGTCGACCGCGACGCCGAGACGCCAGTCGCCGAACGTCCCGATGTAGCGGGCACGAACGCCGACGTCGCCGGTGCCCGTGTCTCCATCGAACTCGGCGAGCGGGGTGAGGAACGCGCCGATGCCCCAGTTTTCGTGGAGGCGATGCTCGTAGCCGAGCGTCAGTCCGGTGAAGGAATCGTCGTCTACGTCCATCCAGTCGAGGGCGGCGTCTGCCCGCGTCAGGTTGTCGGCGGGGTTCACGCCCTTGGCGTAGCCCTGGGCCGAGGCCGCTCCGCCGAAGCAGAGAGCGAACGACAAGGCCAGCGTGCGTCTCAGCGGCGCTCCTTCTCGCGCGGCACGTCGAAGCGCTGGCGGTAGCGCGCGAAGCGCTCGTCCAGGGCGCCGCGCTCGAGGCCGAACTCGGCCGGGTCGTAGGTGTGGCGGCCGTAGCGGTGCTGCACGTGCTCGGCCGCGTGCGTGCGCATGGCGGCCTCCGCGGCGGGCGAGAGCTCCTCGCCGATCTCGCGATAGATGCGGCGCGCGCAGCCGACGGGATCGGAGGTGAGCTCGGCGTACGGCACGTGCACGACCGGATGCGCGTATGGCGCCGACACGAAGCGCTCGATGCCCTCGCCCATCGCCGCGAGCAGGTCGGTCCAGAGCGCGCCGAGCTCGCGCTCGTGGCGCGCCTCGCTGAACGTGCTCGACAGCGAGCGCGCCAGGCTCGCGGTGGAGGCCACGCACACGGCGGGGTCGCGGTGCGTCAGCACGATCCGCGCGCCGGGGAACGCCGCCACCAGCGCGGGCAGCGAGATGGCGTGGTGCGGGCTCTTCAGCTGCCAGCGTCCTGGCTTCTTCGACTGGAGGAGCTGGAGCAGGCGGCGGTGCCAGCGGTAGACCGGCCCGTGATCGTGGCCGAGCACCCAGCGCGCATAACCCGGCAGGTAATACAGGGTCGGGTAGTGGAGGCTCACGTAGTGCTGCGCCATCGACACCAGACACTCGATGGGCATGTCCGGCGGGTCGTAGTGGATGGCGCGGAAGCCGGGGTTGAGCGCCTCGAGCGCGCCGGTGGACTTTCGCGCGGCCTCGTAGCGCGGGTCGCTCTCGTAGCGCGCCGCGTCGGGCGGCGGCACCGAGTCGGCAGCCTCCCACTGGAGCAGCGAGCGGTTCGCCGGGTCGCACACGAGCAGGTGCGAGAGCGCAGTGGTGCCCGAGCGCGACATCCCCACCACGAAGATCGGCCGTTCGATGCGCTCGGCGGCGAGCTCGGGGTGGCGCCGCCACCAGTCCTCGCTGCGGAGCCGGTTCGCGAGCTGGCCGAGCAGCATCGCCTCCGCCGCCGCGCGCCCGAGCGGCGAGAGCTCGGCCCTGGCTTCGAGCTCCTCCACGAGCCGATCGAGGCCGTCGCGGAAGCTCGGGTCGCCGAAGCCGGTGAGCCCCGTCTGTTCGCTGGCCCGGGCCAGCAGCGTCTCGACCTCGAAGCTCACGGCCCGGGTCATATACTGCAGCCCGCGCTTCGGCGCAGCGGAGGACGAGACATGGGACTCTTCGATCTCCTGGGCGGCGGTGAGCCCGGCGTGAAGGTGGGCGACCGGGCGCCGGACTTCAGCCTGCCGGACGCGAGCGGCTCCGAGGTGAGCCTCGCCGGCCTGCGCGGCAAGCCCGTCGTGCTCTACTTCTATCCGAAGGACGACACGCCCGGCTGCACCAAGGAGGCGTGCAGCTTCCGCGACTCGTACGAGGACTTCCGCGACGCCGGGGCCGAGGTGATCGGCGTCAGCTCGGACTCGAGCGAGTCGCACAAGAAGTTCGCGGCGCGCCACAAGCTGCCGTTCAAGCTGCTCGCCGACCGCGGCGGCAAGCTGCGCAAGCGCTACGGCGTGCCGTCCACGCTCGGCCTGCTGCCGGGCCGCGTGACCTACGTGATCGACGCGGGCGGCGTGGTGCGCCACGTGTTCAACTCGCAGCTCGACGCCACGCGCCACGTGAGCGAGGCGCTCGACTCCCTGCAGAAGACGGGGGCGCGCCCGCGGGCATGAGCGCGGGCATGCGGATCGGCGAGGGGGGCGGCCCGGCGCCCGCGCACGCGGGCCCCGCCGCGCAGCGCGAGCGCGACGCTCGCGAGCGCCGCCACACCACGCTCACGCTGGTGCGTCACGGCGACCCGGACTGGGCGCCCGGCGGCGGCCCGTCGGTGGAGGACCCCGGCCTCACGCCATACGGCCGGCGCCAGGCCGACGCGGTGGCCGCCGCGCTCGCGCGCACGCCGGTGGACTTCCTGTACGTGAGCCCGTACCGCCGCTCGCGCGAGACGGCCGAGCCGATCGCGCGTGCGACGGGCCGCGCGGCGCAGGTCCGGGAAGGACTCGCCGAGATCGGCGTCGCCGTCGCGGGTCTCGGCCAGGAGGACGTCGACCGCTACTTCCAGGCTGCCTCGCGCCGGCCGCTCGCGGAGCACTGGGACGGCTGGCCCGGCGCCGAGACCTTCCATGCCTTCCACGCGCGCGTCACGAGCGCGCTCGGCACGCTGCTCGCCGAGCACGGCATCCATCCGACCCGCGAGCACGACTTCACGGTGTGGAGCGCGCCGGAGCTGCCCGTCTCGATCGTGATCGTGGCGCATGGCGGCACCAACTCCGTGCTGCTCACGCACCTGCTCGACGTACGTCCGGTGCCGTGGGAGTGGCTGCGCTTCGAGAGCCAGCTCGGGGCGTACTCGGTGGCCGAGGCGCGGCCGCTCGGCGAGCGCGGCTCGGTCTGGTCGCTCCAGAACTTCAACGAGGTGGACCACCTACGCGCGGCTGGACTGCGGTAGCGCTCGCGCTCGCCTTCCTGCTCGGGAGCGGCGCGTGCGCCGAGGCGTCGTTCGAGGCGCGCGTGGTGGCCGTGCGGGACGGCGACTCGTTCGCCGTGGTGCGCGGCGCCGGCGGGGCCGAGGGGGAGATCCGCATCTTCGGCATCGACGCGCCCGAGCGAAGCCAGCCCTGGTCGAAGCGCGCGCGGGAGGCGCTCGCGAAGCGAGTGCTCGGCAAGACCGTGCGCATCGAGCCGGTCGAGCGCGACCGCTACGAGCGGATCGTCGGCCACGTCTTCGCCGGCGAGGCCTGCGTCGGCTGCGAGCAGGTGCGCGAGGGCCACGCGTGGGTGTACCGGCGCTACACGACGTCGAGCGCGCTGCTCGAGCTCGAAGCCGAGGCGCGCGCCGCGAAGCGGGGGCTCTGGTCGCTGCCAGAGGGGGAGCGGATCCCGCCCTGGGAATGGCGTCACGGGAGCGCCGGCGCCGCTCGACCGCGGTAGAATGCGCGCTTCGCCCGGGGAGGATCGCTGAATGACGCGCGTCTCCTGGCTCTCTTGCAGCGTCCTGCTCGTGGCCTTCGCGCTCGCGGCTGCCTGCGCCCGCGAAGCGGCGCGGGTTCCCGATCCGGCGTCGCGGCGCAGCGCGCCGGCCGGGGACGTCGTGGGCTTCCGAGACGACTACGGCAGCCATGCGTGGCTCGGCCTTCCCTTCGCGGAGCCGCCCGTCGGCGAGCGGCGCTGGCGCGCACCGCGTCCCGCTGCGCGCTGGCCGGGGGTGCGGGAAGCGCTCTCGACCGGCGAAGCCTGTCCGCAGTACGCGAGCGTCTACGCGGGCGCCGCGCGCGGCGAGACGGGCGTGATCGGCAGCGAAGACTGCCTCGCGCTCGACGTGTGGGCGCCTCCCTTCGAGCCGGACGCCGTGCCGGCTGCCGGGGCGCGGCTGCCCGTCATGGTCTGGATCCACGGGGGCGGCCACTCGATCGGGCGGGCGGGCTTCTATTCGGGCGGGAACCTCGCGCGAACGCGAGACGTCGTGGTGGTCGCCGTGCAATACCGGCTCGGTCCGCTCGGCTGGCTGCGACACGAGGCGCTGCGGCAGGGCGCTGATCAGATCGACGCATCCGGGAACTTCGGCACGCTCGATCTGATCCGCGCGCTCGCGTGGGTGCGCGACAACATCGCGGCCTTCGGCGGCGATCCGGGCAACGTCACGATCTTCGGCGAATCGGCCGGCGGAACCAACGTCCTCACGCTGCTGCTCGCGCCCCAGGCGGCCGGGCTGTTCCATCGCGCGATCCTCCAGAGCGCCGGCTTCGGCACCTCGTCGCCCGCGCAGGCGGAGAACTTCCGGGACGATCCGGTGGCCGGAAGCGAGCACAGCTCGAACGAGGTGCTGGCGCAGCTGCTCGTGAACGAGGGCGCCGCGAAGGACCGCGCGGAGGCGCACGCGCGCCTCGCGGGCATGCCGCTCGAAGGGGTCGCGAGCTGGCTGCGCGCGAAGAGCCCGGCCGAGCTGCTCGCGGGCTACACCGAGCAGGGGCAGGGGATGCTGTTCTTCCCCTCGGTCTTCCAGGACGGCAAGGTGCTGCCCCCCGACGCTCCCCAGGCCGCACTCGAGCGGGGCGCGGCGCAGCGCGTGCCGGTGATGTTCGGGACGAATCGCGACGAGAACAAGCTGTTCATGGCCTTCGAGCCCACGCTGGCGCGCTGGCGCTTCGGGCTCTTCCCGGAGCCGCTCGCCCCGGACCTCTACCAGGCCCGGGCCGAGGCGCAGTCTCGGGCGTGGAAGGCGCGCGCCGTGGACGAGCCGGCGCGCACGCTGAGCGGCGCTTCAGGCGCGGCCGTCTTCGGCTACCGCTGGGACTGGGACGAGGAGCCGGGCCTGCCCGGCCTCTACGACGGCGGCTTCGTGATCGGGGCCGCGCACGGCCTCGAGATCCCCTTCGTGTTCGGACACTGGGACCTCGGACCGGAGACGGGCACGCTGTTCACGCGCTCGAATCGCGAGGGCCGCGAGGCGCTCGCGGCGGCGATGATGTCGTACTGGACCGAGTTCGCGTACCGGGGCAGCCCCGGGCGCGGGCGCGAGGGTGAGCTCCCGGAATGGAAGCCCTGGGATCCCACGCCGGACGCTCCGAAGTACGCGGTGCTCGACACGCCCGAGGGAGGCGGCATCCGGATGGCGAGCGAGACGTGGACCCTCGAGCGGGTGGTGGCGGACGTGCTGGCCGATCCCCGCCTCGCTCGCGCGCGCGACCGCTGTGGCGTGCTGCATGCCCTCGCGCGCTGGGAAGACCTGAGCCGCGCGGACTACGCCACCGTCGGAAACGGGGCGTGCCGCGATTTCGCGTTCGATGCCTACCCCTGGACCGACGTCGCCGCGACCGACGAGTAGAGCGAGCCCCATGACCGAGCCCTTCGCCTTCGCACCCCTCGACCCCGCCGTCCGCCGCGAGCCCTGGGCCCTCTATGCGCGCGGGCGCCGCGAGCACCCCGCCTACGAGCACACCGGGCTCCCGATGCGCCTCGTCTCGCTGTTCCGGTTCGAGGACGTGCAGGCGACGCTGCGCGACGATGCCGGCTTCTCGAACTCCTTCCCGACGCCGCGCCAGATGCGCGAGGAGCTCGGTGACGACGCGCTGCCGCCGCCGAGCATGCTGGGCACGGACGGCGACGAGCACACGCGCCTGCGCGGGCTGGTGAACAAGGCCTTCACGCCGCGCATCGTGTCGCGCCTCGAGCCGCGCCTGCGCGAGGTCGCGCGCGAGCTGGTGGACGAGGCGCTGGCGCAGCCCGAGGTCGATCTGGTGCAGGCGCTCACCTATCCGCTGCCGGTCACCGCGATCGCGGAGGTGATCGGGATCCCCGTCGAGGAGCGCGCACGCTTCAAGAGCTGGAGCGACCAGCTCGTCGCGAACCTGGGCGTCGGCTTCTTCGGCGGCCTCGACGCCGAACGCGTGCGCAGGCAGCGCGAGCTGCGCGACGAGATGCACGCGTACCTGATCCCGCTCGCGGAGGAACGCCGGCGCCAGCCGCGCGAGGACCTGCTGACGGGACTGGTGCAGGCCGAGCACGAGGGCTCGCGGCTCTCGCACGACGAGATGCTGCAGATGCTGATCCTGCTGCTCGTGGCGGGCAACGAGACCACCACCACGCTGATCGGGAACGCCGTGCTGGCCCTGCTCGCGCATCCGGAGCAGGAGCGCCGCGTGCGGGCCGACCGCGGGCTCGTGCCGGCCGTGGTGGAGGAGACGCTGCGCTGGGCGTCGCCGGTGCAGTTCGCACCGCGCCGCGCCACGCGCGCGGCGACGCTGCATGGCGTGGCGCTCGCGCCCGACGACATCGTGCTGTGCTGGATCGGCTCGGCCAATCGCGACGAGCGCGTATTCGAGCGCGCCGAGGTCTTCGACCCCGCGCGCACCCGCGTGCCCCATCTCGGCTTCGGCTTCGGCCCGCACTACTGCCTCGGCGCGAACCTCGCGCGGCTGGAGGCCACGCTCGCGCTGGACACGCTGCTCGCGCGCACGAAGTCGCTCGAGGCGGGCTTCGCGAGCGCGAGCGAGCTGCCCATCCACCCGAGCCCGGTGTTTCGCGGCGTCACGAGCCTGCCCGTGCGGCTGCGCGCCGCCTAGCGCCGGCTAGGGCTGGGCCGCCAGGTAGAGCTCGCCCGCCGTCGGCTTCGACGTGCCGTGCTCGTTGTAGCTCGCGAAGCGGTAGTAGCCCGCCACGCTCGGGTTCACGATCGTGAGCTGGAGCTGCGCCTGGCCCGGCTTGGGGCGTACCAGCGTCGCCGACAGCGGACCCCAGAGATACCCGCTCGGCAGGAGCTGGCTGTACTCGACCTGCAGTCCCGTCGCGGTCTTCTTGAGGCCGCCGAAGACGACGCGCCCGACCTTCTTGAGCACGCCTCCGTCGAGGACGCGATAGATCTGGACCCCGTCCACGCCGGCGGGGACGAAGTCGGGGATCAGGATGTGGAGCCGCGCGGGCCCGCCGCAGCCCAGGAGCCAGAGCGAGAGTGCGAGCGCGCCGAGCGCGGCGGTCGAGCGAGTCAGGATCTTCATGCGAGGGTTCTCCGGCGTCCGGGTGTGCAGAACGCGCGCAAGATGCCGGCAACGCCGCGGCGGCGATGTGACGACCGTACGACCGACGGAGTGACCGCGGTCACTGGAACGACGTTATGCAAGCGGCGCGTCTTCGCGGCGCGCGCAGTGAGCCGAAGGCGAACGGAGTCACGACAGCGGTATTCGCGGCTTCGGGACGCCTCCGAGCCTCGTATGCTGGGTCGGTCTCCTAGCGCTTCCGCGCCGCCAGGGTCTGCACGGCGCTCCAGAGCGCGCAGAGCGCGAGGCCGCCCGCCTCGCGCGGCGCTTCGTCCTCGGGCGCGAGCATGTGGAAGCTCTCGAACGCCTCGTGGCGCGCGCCGACGAGGCTCGGCGCCCAGAGTGCGAACAGCGCGAGGAACACCCCGAGCGCCGCGGCGTTCGGCCAGAGCGGCAGGCGGCCCGCCGCGGCCATCCCCGCGAGCGCCGCCGCGAGCCCGTAGATCGGCATCCAGAGATGGGGATCCGGATCGTTCCACTGGACGGCGACCGAGAGCAGGAACACGCCGCACATCGCGGCCGCGAGGGCGCGAAAGCCGCGGCCCGGCCTCACTTCACGATGGCCGCGCGCTGCCGCCGGTTCACGTAGAAGTAGATCGCCGCGAAGCTCATCAGCAGCGTGGTGCCGAGGGCGGCGCCGAAGGGCCAGTTGCGCGCGCTCTTGAACTGGTTCTCGATGATGTTGCCGATCATGTCCACGCGGCCGCCGCCGAGGATGTCGTTCACCGCGTAGATGCCGAGCGCCGGCACGAACACGAGCAGCACGCCGGCCGCGATGCCCGGCGAGGTGAGCGGCACGATCACCCGGGAGAAGGCGCGCAGCGGCCCCGCGCCGAGGTCGAGCGCCGCCTCGATCAGCGCCCCTTCGAGCTTCTCCACGCTCGTGTAGATCGGCAGGATCATGAAGGGCAGGAAGGTGTAGACGAGGCCCAGCACGACCGCGCCCGGCGTGTAGAGCATCTCGAGAGGCTCGGCGATCAAGCGGAGCTGGATCAGGAGCGAGTTCAAGAGGCCCTCGCTCTTCAGGATCGTGAGCCAGGCGTAGGTGCGGATCAGGAAGCTGGTCCAGAACGGCACCATCACCGCCATCAGCAGCAGGTTGCGCCAGCGCTCGTCGGCGCGGCCGATCAGGTAGGCGACCGGATAGCCGGCGAGCAGGCAGATGACGGTGGTGAGCGCCGCGTAGAGCGCCGACTTGATCACGATCTGGAGGTAGACCGGGTCGCCCACCCCCTTGTAGTTCTCGAGCGTGAAGTCGTAGACCACGTCGCCGAGGGCTCCGCGCGAGGCGAAGCTGTAGACCAGCATGATCAGGGCCGGCGCCACGACGAACGCGACCGCCCATACGATGAGCGGGGTCAGGAGCAGCCACCCGGCTCGGCCGGGCGGCTTCCCCTGACCCGTCGTTCCCGTCGTGACGCCGGTCGCTTGCGGCACTAGGCCCCGCTCTTCGCCTTGAGGTCCGTGATCAGCTTGTCCACGTCGGCCGCGATCGGGCCGATGTCGCGGAAGGTCTCGAGCTTCGGGTTGCCGGGCGGATAGCTGGCCTCGTTCGCGCGCTCGGCGGGCGTGAGCAGCTTGCGCGCCTCGACGTTCGGGTTCGTGTAGGGGAACTCCTTCGAGATCTCGACGCTCACCGTCGGCCGCATGATGTAGTCCATGAACTTGTGCGCGGCCGGGACGTTCTCGGCGCCCTTCGGTATGGCGAGGTTGTCGATGAACATGTGCGCGCCTTCCTTCGGCAGCACGTAGCGGAACTTCTTCGGCGCCTCCTGGATCAGGATGGCGGCCTCGCCGGACCAGACCATGCCGAGGTCCACGTCGCCGTTGAGCAGCGCGGTCTTCGGGCTGTCCGAGTCGTACACCTTCACCAGCGGCAGCCACTTGGCGATCACGGGGCGGACCTTCTCGAGGTTCTCCTTGGTCACCGAGTTGGCGTCGAGCCCGATCGAGGAGAGCGCCCAGGTCACGATCTCGAGCGCGTCGTCGAGGATGACGAGGCGGCCCTTGTACTTCGGCTGGAAGAAGTCGTTGTAGCCGGTCACCGGCTCCTTGACCTTCTCCGTGTTGATCACGATGCCGACGGTGCCCTGCATGTAGGGAATGCTGTATTCGAGCTTCGGATCGTGCGGCTGGCCCCAGTACTCCTTCCCGATGTTCTTCAGGTTGGGGAGCTTGGCGTGGTCGAGCTTCACGAGCCGGTTCGCCTTCACCAGCGCCTCGACCGTGTACTCCGAGGGCTGGATCAGGTCGTAGCTGGCCGCGCCGGACACCAGCTTCGCGAGCATCTCCTCGTTCGAGGCGTAGGTCTCGTAGTTGATCTCGATGCCGGTCTCCTTGGTGAAGCCGTCGAGCACCGACTGCGGGATGTACTCCGACCAGGCGAAGAGGCTCAGCTCTTCGGCGGCCGCGGGTACGGCGAAGCCCACCAGGGCTGCGAGCACCAGGGATGCGAAGCGGGACATGGTCTCCTCCTTCAGGGATTCCGGCGCCGCAGCGCCTCGGTGGCGAACACGGCGAACACGGTGAACAGCACGAACACCGTCGAGATCGCGTTCAAGGACGGGTCGAGGCCCTTCTTCACCCGCCCGAAGATCTCGAGCGGCAACGTGCGCGTGCGCGCGCTGGCCGTGAAGTACGTGACGATGAGCTCGTCGAGGGAGAGCGTGAACGACATCAGCGCGCCCGACACGATGGCCGGCATCAGGTAGGGCACCATCACCTTGGTGAAGGCCTGCGGCGGCGTGGCGCCGAGGTCGAGCGCGGCTTCCTCCAGCGACGGGTCGAGGCCGGCGAGCCGCGCCTGCACCGCCGCCATCACGAACGGGGCGCAGAACGTGACGTGCGAGATCACGATCGTGGTGTAGCCGAGCTGGAGGCCGATCGTGACGAACAGGATCAGCAGGCTCACGCCGAGGATGACCTCGGGCACGATCATGGGCAGGAAGATCAGCGTCTCGAGCATGCCGCTGCCGCGGTAGCGGTAGCGGTGCAGCAGCCAGGCGCCCGCGGTGCCGATCACCACCGACGCCAGCGTGGTGAACACCGCCACGATCAGGCTGTTCTGGAGCGCGCGCACGAGCACGCGATCCTCGAGCAGCTTCAGGTACCAGTCGAAGGTGAAGCCGGTCCAGACGATGTTGAGCCGCGACTCGTTGAACGAGAACAGGATCAGGATCGCGATCGGCAGATAGAAGAAGATCATCACGAAGACGGTCCAGGCGCCGAACAACCGCCGCACCCACGTCATCGCGTTCCGCCTCGCTCAGCCATGGACGGCCACCGCCGCGTCGAAGGTGCCGAGGTGCACGGCCACGACCTTCGACACGTCGGGCGTGTAGCCGCCGGCGAGCGTCCACGCGAGCGGCAGGCCCTCGCGCCGCGCCCAGGCGAAGGCCATGCGGTCGCGCTCGTGGAGGTCGTCGAGGTCGAGGTCGAGGGGGGAGTACGGGTCCTCCTTGTACGGATCGGCGCCGGCCTGGTAGAGCACCAGGTCGGGGCGCCCCCACGCGAGGATCGCCTTCGTGCCGCGCTCGAGCGCGTCGAGCAGCGCCTCGCGTCCGCTCCCGTTCGGGAGCGCGAACGAGACGTGGTTGGGCCCGTCCGTGTGGCGCGGGTTCTCGACGTCCCGATAGGGCTTGTTGCCCCAATAGTCGTTGCCGTAGATCGAGCAGTTGAAGAGCCACGGGCGCGACGCGCACAGCGAGGCGGTGCCGTTGCCATAGTGCAGGTCGAGGTCGAGCACCGCGACGGTGCGCACGCGCCCGGCCGCCCGCAGCGCCTCGGCCGCGACGACCAGGCCGTTGAAGGTACAGAAGCCCTCGCCGTGATCGGCGTGCGAGTGATGGAAGCCGCTCGCGAGCACGGCAGCGGCGCCGTCGTCGAGAGCACGCGCGGCCGCGGCGAGGGCGCCTCCGTTCGTGAGGAGGACCGACGGCCACAGCGCCGGCGACCACGGGAACTTCTGCGACTCGGCGAGCGCGCGCGGCTCGCCGCTGCGCACCGCCTCGACGTAGGCGCCGGTGTGCACGCGCCGCAGCTCCTCCGGAGAGGCCGGCTCGGGCGTCTCCACGCGCACACCCGCGCGGCCCGCGAGCCCGTCCGCCACCAGCTGGAACTTCCGCATCGGCATCACGTGATCGCCGATCGGGGCCGCAAAGCCCGGGTGGTGGAAGGCCGAGATCACGCCGTCGGTGGTAGCAAGCGGAAGGTCGGGGTGCGAGCGGTCCATACGGCGGCTGCGGCGCGCAGCGGATCGAGCGCCACCGCCGGGACGTGGACGCCATATACGGCGTAGATCGATTCCACCACGGCAGCCAGCTCGGCTGCGGGCATCGTCGCCTCGCCCTCGCGTCCGACGCGGCGCAGCACGAGGCAGAACGGCAGCGGCTCGGGCGGCTCGGTGGCGAGCAGCTCGGCGGGACGGAAGTCGGGCTGCGCATAGGGGGCGGCGGCGGGATCGACCTTCTGGAAGCCCGCGCGCTCGTACGAGCGCAGGCGCGCGATGGCCTCGGGATCGGGCGGCTCCATCTCGGCCGCGAGCACGACGGGGGTGTCCTTCGCTACGCCCGCAGCGGCCGCGCAGCGCCGCGCCGCCGCGAGCGGCAGGGCGCGGAGCCAGGCGGCGAGCCCGCTGCCTCGCTCCGACGGCAGCACGAGGGCGTGCGACAGATGCACCACCACGGGGCCGGGCCGCGGCCGCCCCCGCTCGTCGAGACGCACCACCGCGGTGTGGTCGCGCAGCGCCGCCAGCGCGCCCGCGCGGCGTATGACCAGCAGCTCGTAGGCCAGCGCGACCCCGTGCACGGGCCGGCGCGGGTCCCACGCGAGCCGCTCCTCGATCACGCGGCGCCGCTCCATCCCCCCGGCCTCGCCGAACTCGCCCCAGAGCTGTGCATAGGCGAGATCGAAGTCGGGATCGGAGGCGTCCATGACGCGCCGCACGGAGACGCCCGACCAGTCGCGCGACAGGAGGGAGCGATCGCCCGGGGCGAGGTCGTCGGGGCACAGGGCCGGATCCACGGGGAGCCGATAGCACGCTGGCGGCTCGGCGTCCGTCGTGCTCCATTCTCGGGATGGCGGCCTTCGACCTCGGCGCATTGCGACGGCTCGACGAGGCGCATCACCTCCATCCCTTCACCGACCAGCGCGCGATGCACAAGGCGGGCACGCACGTGATCCGCTCCGCGCACGGCTCGACGCTCGTCGGCGAGGACGGGCGCGAGATCCTCGACGCGCTCGCCGGCCTGTGGTGCACGAACGTGGGCTATGGGCGCCAGGAGATCGCCGACGCCGTCGCCGAGCAGATGCGGGCGGTCGCCTTCTATCCGTCCTTCTTCAACACCACCACCGAGCCCACCATCCGCCTCGCCGCGCGCCTCGCGCAGCTCGCGCCCGGGCGCCTCGAGCACGCGATCTTCTGCAACTCCGGCTCCGAGGCGAACGAATCCGCGCTGAAGCTGATCCGCGGCTACTGGAAGCTACGCGGCCGGCGAGAGAAGACGAAGATCCTGTCGCGCACCTTCGCGTACCACGGCGTCGGTCTCGCGACGACGAGCCTGACGGGCCTGCCGAGCTGCCTCGACCCGTTCGACCTGCCGCTGCCGGGCTTCCTGCACGTGCCGGGGCCGCTCGCCTACGGCACGGGCAAGAGCCCGGAAGAGTATGGGCGCTGGTGCCTCGAGGAGACCGAGCGCACGATCGCGCGCGAGGGCGCGAATACCATCGCGGCCTTCTTCGCCGAGCCCGTGCAGGGCGCGGGCGGCGTGGTCGTGCCGCCGCCCGGTCATCTCGCCGCGCTGCGCGAGCTGTGCCGCCGCCACGAGATCCTGTTCGTGGCGGACGAGGTGATCACGGGCTTCGGCCGGCTCGGCGCGTGGTTCGCCTCGGAGCTGTGGTCGCTCGATCCCGACCTGATGACGCTCGCGAAGGGCATCACCAGCGGCTACGTGCCGCTCGGCGCCACCCTGGTGAGCGACGAGATCGCCGAGGCGCTCGCGGGCGGCGGCTATCTCGCGCACGGCTTCACCTACACCGGCCACCCCGTGGCCTGCGCGGCCGCGCTCGCGAATCTCGACATCCTCGAGCGCGAGAAGCTGGTCGAGCGCGTGCGGGACGACGTCGGCCCGCGCTTCATGACGCTGCTCCGCGGCCTCGCCTCGCATCCGGCGGTGGCCGAGGTGCGCGGCTTCGGCCTGATCGGCGCGCTCGAGCTGCGCCGCCCGCCGCGGGGCCCCTTCGCCACGGCGCCGCCCAACTCGCTCGGCCCGGCCGTGCACAACCTCGCCCGCGAAGAGGGCGTGCTGGTGCGCGGCATCCGCGACCTCGTCGCGATGTCGCCGCCCTTCGTGGTGACGCACGCCGAGCTCGACCGGATGTTCGCGCTGCTGACGCGCGCCCTCGACCGGATGTGGGGCTGAGCCCAGGCGCCGGTCCGTGCCGCACGAGACCGCACTCATCGCCACCCTCGCGGTGGGCCTCGCGTTCGCGCTCGTCGGCGGCTTCGTCGCGGCGCGCCTGCGCCTGCCCCCGGTGGTCGGCTACCTGCTCGCGGGCATCGCGGTCGGCCCCTTCACGCCCGGCTTCGTGGCGGATGCGAAGCTCGCGCCGCAGCTCGCCGAGATCGGCGTGATCCTCCTGATGTTCGGCGTCGGCATGCACTTCTCGCTGCGCGACCTGCTCGCGGTGCGCAGCGTCGCGGTGCCCGGCGCGCTGGTGCAGATCGCGGTCGCGACGGGGCTCGGCGCCGGCATGGCCGCGCTCTGGGGCTGGACGCTCCGCGCCGGGCTCGTGTTCGGGCTGGCCCTGTCGGTGGCCAGCACGGTGGTGCTGCTGCGCGCGCTCGAGGCGCGCGGGCGCCTCTACAGCGACGAAGGCCGCATCGCGGTGGGCTGGCTGATCGTCGAAGACCTGGTGATGGTGCTCGCGCTCGTGCTGCTGCCCGCGCTCGCCGGTCCGCTCGGGGAGACGGACGGCCTCTGGACCGCGCTGGCCCTCACGCTCGGCAAGGTGGCCCTGTTCGCCGGGCTGATGCTCGTGGTCGGAACGCGCGTCTTCCCGTGGCTCTTGCGGCGCGTCGGAGACACCGGCTCGCGCGAGCTGTTCACGCTCGCGGTGGTGACGCTCGCGCTCGGCGTGGCCTTCGCCTCCGCGCGCCTGTTCGAAGTGTCCTTCGCGCTCGGCGCCTTCTTCGCCGGCGTCGTGATCCACCAGTCGGAGCTGAGCCACCGCGCCGCGACCGGCCTGCAGCCGCTCCAGGACGCCTTCGGCGTGCTCTTCTTCGTCGCGGTGGGGATGCTGTTCGATCCGGCCATCCTGCTGGAGCAGCCGCTCCAGGTGCTCGGCGTGGTCGCGATCATCGTGGTGGGGAAGTCGCTCGCGGCGCTCGCGATCGTGCTCGCGCTGCGGCGCCCGCTGCGCACGGCGCTCACCGTCTCCGCGGCGCTCGCGCAGATCGGGGAGTTCTCGTTCATCCTCGGTGCGCTCGGCGTGCGGCTGGCTCTGCTGCCACCCGCCGGCGAGAGCCTGATCGTCGCGGGCGCGCTGCTCTCGATCACGCTGAACGCCCTCCTGTTCCTGGGCGCCGAGCGCTGGGGCCCGCCTCAAGGGGCCATTCCGTAGCCCCGATAGACGCCCCATGGGCTTCATCGAGGGCTTCCATACCGCGGCGACGCTGGCCTTCATCGCCGGCTCCGCGCTCGTCTCCGTCCGGCTGCTCCTGCTCGCGCGGCGCACGCGCCAGGAGCCCGAGCTGCTGCTCGGGGCCGCGATCGGCTGCACCGCCGTGCTGGGCTACGGCGTGCTGATCGCGAACCTCGTGCTGCGCGGCACCACGCCGCCCGCGGAGGCGCCGGCGCTCACGGTCTTCCTGTCCGGCGCCGGCCGGACGCTCCACGACTTCGGCGTCTCGCTCTTCCTGCTCTTCGTGCTCCGCGTGTTCCGGCGCGACGCGGGCTGGGCCAAGGCGCTCGTCGCCGGCATGCTCGCGCTGCTCTGGGGCGGCCTCGTCGTCGGCGCGCTGAACGGCGCCTTCCGCTACGAGCTCGAAGCGGTCGGCCGCCCCGCCTGGTGGTGCGAGTACGCCGTGATCTGGACGTACTCGATCTGGAGCATGGTCGAGTCCTACCGCTACTGGGGCGTGATGCGCCGCCGCGTCGCGATCGGCCTGGCGGAGCCGCTCGTCGCGAACCGCTTCTTCCTGTGGGGCACCGGCTCGCTCTTCACCGCGCTCGCCACGTGGACGGCCAGCATCCCGTACGCCTACGTCGGCGAGATGCCCGCGGCGCTCGAGATCACGCCGATGATTCGCGTGCTCACCGCCATCGCCGGCATCGGCAGCGTGAGCTGCTCGCTGTTCGCCTTCCTGCCGCCCGCCTGGTATCGCCGCCTGATCGAGCCGCTGATCACGCGCGCTTCCGCGGGTTCGCGCTGACGGTCGGTCCTTGGTGGCCAACCAAGTGCCGAATCCGTTCTCGCGCGGCTGAGCCAGGCCGGTACCAGTTGCACATCCTGTACTCACGGGCGGACGTGTCGCCGCGTCTGAAAGAGGGTGACCCCAGGATCCCCTTCTTCGGAGTACCAACTGAAGGTCGCCGCGAACTCCCTTTCGGGGACTGAGCTTCGGCGCACACCGTGATCACCCGACGCGTCGCCGAGTCAGTGATCGCGTTGACGTTGTTCACCGAGTCGAAGAACCGGGAGGTTTCGGGCCTGTTGCCAGGGAACACCTTGCCTCGGGTGATGGTGTTCTCGACCACGCTGAGCACCAGGCCGCGGTTCTAGCTCTGGTCGAGCGCGTGGCCTGTGTAGTCGCGGCCACTGATACTCGTCGGCGCGTTCTATAGCGGGGCTCCTCGCCGCCCAACTATGCCGGTTGCATCGCCCGCGAGGTTTCCTGCTCCCCTTGCGGCTACAAATCGAGCATCATTGCCAACCGTCTCGCAACCAGGAAACGCCTCAGGCTGCTCCTCCGATGTTCTTCACGCAGTCCCTCTGTCGTGGAGCATCGCTTAAGCATAGGAATAGCGTACTGCGCGAGTGCGTCGCGGACGGCCCCACGCCGTTCTTCATCGCTGATCGACGAGTCCTCGAAGTCAAGGCTGCGTTCGACCTGTTGGCCCAGCTCGTCCGGCAACACCGATGAAATGCGACCGCGGATGTGGCACTCCTCTTCCTTTGGCGCGCTTTTCTCACCAAGCCTTCGCCAATAGATCCCCAAGTTCAGAAAGTACTGCGAGCCGTACTGCGACTTCTGCGGGCTGAGTACGAGTGTCGCATCTACCTCCTCGCAGTACCACGAACTGCCCTTTTTCCGGAATCCGGCGGGTGCAGCCGCTTCTGCGATAGCACCGTGCAACAGCTTGGCGGCTGAGGTGGTCATCGGTTGTACGGGACGACACGCCCCGTCCATGTTCCGCGGTAGGTTTGCTCCAGCTCCTTGAGGTATGTCTCCAGTTGCCTCTGACCACGCTGGAGCGCCCGGGGGTTGTTTGGCTTGAGTTCAAGAACCTCTCGGGTCTCAAGGTTGACTGCGTCGGCACGGCGCCCGCTCGGAAGGCGGAATGGAGTTGCCCTGTTCTCGTGGACTCTTTTCGGAGCGTAGTACGATGCTCCGACGGAAGGAGTCCCGATGGGGAAGCGAAGGAAGTTCGAGCCTGAGTTCAAG
>Ga0187892_10000983_pt1 | contig 69914 bp, 53 predicted proteins | sample MA1701073metaG_FD_139345 | JGI IMG/M metagenome (GOLD analysis project Ga0187892, IMG submission 139345) | Bio-ooze microbial communities from a basaltic lava cave in the Kipuka Kanohina Cave System on the Island of Hawaii, USA - MA170107-3 metaG ...
AGGCCAAACAAAGCTGGGAGGGCCTCAAACAGTTAAAACTGTAGTGAAGACTTTTGGAAGACCGTGACTGAAAACAAACTACTTGGCCATCCAAAACTCCACCAACTGCGAAAGTTGGGCTAGGAGTGGCAACAGTATTTCACCATCACACGGGAACCTTTGTCGAAACCCCGGCTGAAGTCGCTCGGCTGTGCGACCTGATCGATCCAGAACTCTTCGGACTGTGCCTCGACACAGGACACTATGTCTATGGCGGCGGCGATCCTGTAGATGCAGTCAAGGCCTACGGGAAGCGCATACGCCATCTGCATCTCAAGGACGTGAATCCCGCCATCCTGGAATCGGTCTGCCGCGAGGGAATCGACTATCTCGACGCCGTCCGTCGTGGCGTCTTTTGCGAACTGGGCAAGGGCACAGTCGATTTCCAAGCAGTCATTCATGGCCTTGTGAGTGCCGGCTTCGCAGGCTGGGCCATCGTAGAGCAGGACGTCGATACCCGCCAGCCGGACGTTGATCCCATACAGAGCGCTATCCGCAGCCGGCAGTACCTTCAACGATTGATTGGCATCTGATAACGACGATGCGGCTCTCAGGGAACCCTTGGCAGCCCATCCAAAAGTCTTCAATTACCCACTCTCAAGAAACAGTCAATCGCAGTCGGCAGAGATGCTGCCGAAGGTCCGGTTACTGCTGGAAGAGAGCATAGAGTGTCATTGCAGAGGTTAGAACTGCAGAGGTCCATAACCAAAAATCCAAAATAGGGGAGGGGCGCAGTCGTGGATCGAGGTGTCGAAATCGGAGATACACGGCGACAAAACAGACCAGTGGCAGCATGAGTGCCACGCCTGACAACCCCAAGACGACCAGTGATACAGGACTGGAGGGCAACTGTGACAACAGCGCATAGAGAGTCGAGAAGAAGATGAGAAAGCCTCGATTCGATCTTCTTCGTGACTCGTCACCAGAGGGTAGCCTCCCAAGCAGGTCAAGGCAGTCGGTCATGAATCGGGAATAGGCCGCGACTGAGACGAAGAGGGTTGAGTACAGCACCGAGAAGGCCGCCGCCACGTAGAAGTAAAAGGCGCCTTTGCCAAGAGTTTCGGTGTACATGGCCGCCAGTGTCCGAACTACTTTCATTCCCGCAGGAACATCGCTGCGGGCGTGCAAGACGGCGGCTCCTAGAAGATAAAAGGCAAGGGTGGTCAACGTATAGATGATAAGGGCAAGAAGGCAGTCCATCTGCATCACCTGAATCCAGCCTTTGGCGCGCAACGACCATTCGCTTGTAGGTTGGTTCGGCCCAGTGAACCGAGCGTAGCCCTTTTCAAGGCACCAGTAGGGGTAGAAGAGAAGATCCATGGAACTCAAGCCAACGGCGCCGACAATCGCCAGAACTATGCCCACTCCCGCCTCCGGAAGTCGAAACTTGAATCCATCGAGCAATTGAGCGGACGTGATCGCATAAGGAGTCCACTGGAGCAAAACGGCTGAGGCAATGGTCGAGACTGAGAAAATGACTACGAAAAATGTGGAGAGCCGCTCGACGACTTCGTAACGACCGCTCAGCAGAAGCACGAGTGTGAGGGCACATACTACGGGAGCCCACCGCTGGCTGTTGAGCTGAGGAAGGACGAGGCTGATCGACTCTCCGACGAGGATAGCGATGCCTCCCATTTGAAAAACGGTCAACAGGACAACAGCGATCCAAATCCAGATAGGCCAAGCCAAAACAAATCGAGGGCCGGGAATCCGGTCCAAGGCTTGGAGGGAGGTTTGGCCGGAGGAGATGGTGTATCGGCCCAATGCCTCCTGCATGGCAACTTTCCCAACGCAGCAGACGATGATGATCCATAGCGCCACGAAACCCAGTTTAGCTCCGAAGATCGTGGTCACAATCAATTCGCCAGATCCCACCAGAGAAGCTGTTAAGACGAGTGACGGGCCAAGAAAGCGCAGCCGCTGGAAGAACGAGGCTGGTGGACTGATGGCCTCTCCGGCCGTGCTCTGAGCTGTCGTTGCTTCAACCTCGGGCATGGTGCCTTGTGCGCTCGCCGCCTGGACTGGGACCACCTATCTTTGGACTCAAGAGCCTGCTAACCCAGAGCGGAATCGCGAATGGACTCTGGTTCCAGGCGAGACATAGCCGCCGTGCCAAACGCCGATTCTGTTAATCGATTTCAGCAGGGTCAGGGCAGGCGAGCGAAGACCATCGGTAAATAGAAAAAGATTCAAAACATGGAAACCCCATGAAATGCGCGGAGAGGTGGCTCCTGACCGGGGGAGGCGCTGCCAGTCTAACTGGTGAGCGCGCGTTCGCGCATCCTCCCATTTTTTCCTCGTTTTCCCCACTTGGTGTCATGCTCGCCATCCCGTGCGGGTCGTCCTCACTGTCTTTGTCCGGCTTCTGATCGAAGAGGAAAGTCAAGTCTCAGGAGTAGCTCGTAAGAGAGGAACAAAATCGACGCCGCTGTTGTCAGCGCACTCTGGCACATCCACCTGTCCGGAATTCACCAGCTTTGGATCGACTGGATAGCAATCCAAGAAGTCCTCAGGCGGCGCATTGAGCAGTTCATGCAACCGCACTGCATCAGACACCGCTGGATCAAGCCAAGTCGCTAGTTGATCGTCTTGCAGGACTATCGGCATTCGGTTGTGAATGCGCGACATCCATAGATTCGGCTGAGTGGTCACAACAGTGAAGGTCGGAAAAGGTCGCCCTGTTGAGCCCATTGGTTTCCAGAAGCTATATAACCCAGCCATCGAAAGGAAGCCGCCGTCTCGCCGCGAAATATGGAGTGGCTGTCTCTTGCCCTTGGGTCCTACCCACTCGTAAAACGCCTCCGCCGGAACGATGCAACGCCGCTTTAGAAAAGCGTTCCTGAACGTGGGCTTCTCGGCTAGGGTCTCAGCCTTCGCGTTGAACGTCGAAACCTTGTTGGCGTGCTCCAGGGATTCTGCCCATGGCGGCATCAGGCTCCAGAAGCCAGCCGTGAGGCGACGATGGCCTTTCTGACCAAGAACGATGGGAGCCATCTCGCGAGGTGGAATGTTGAACTGCCGCTCCCAGATGTCGAGGTCGTTAACGTCATCCACACCGTAGTAGTGCTCGATTTCGAGCATTCGCCTTCGGGTCAATCGGTATCGTCCGCACATGACAACCCAATCTACCACACTTGAAGAATCAGGCTGGTGTTTCGCTTGGGTACCCTTCGGCTTGCAGGATCCTTGGCGAGGAGGGTCAAGCCGGCAAGGCCGACTGACGCCGCCGCAGGAAGCGGTGGACCGCGGGGTCACGCTCGAGACCGATCGCGATCTCATAGGCGCGGCGGGCTTCGTCACGTGCGCCTGTTTTGGCTAGCAGCTCCGCGCGTGCGGCCCAGTAGGGTTGGTATTCGGCGACCCGCACATCGGCGGCTACCTCTTGCATCGCCGCGAGAGCGGTGCTGGCACCGTGCATCTCCGCGATAGCCAGGGCGCGATTGATGGCGACCACCGGTGAGCCAGTGAGTGCGAATAGTGCGTCGTATAGCTGCACCACCTCTGCCCAGTTGGCGTGACCCGTACGGCGACGATAGACGTGCGCCGACTGCAGGGCGCCTTCGAGCTGATACCGCCCAAGGGAGCCCAAAGCGCTGGCGCGCCAAAGCAGCGCCTCGGCCTCATCGATCATCTGCCAGTCCCACAGTGCCGGGCCCTGATTGGCAAGCGGCACATATTCGCCGTTCCCGTCGCGTCGCGCGCGGCGCCGGGCTTCCGCGTGAAGCATGAGTGCCAGCAGGCCCAGCGCCTCCGGCTCCTCCGGCAGCAGCTCGGCCACGAGCCTGGCCAGAAACTTGGCTTCCTCAGTGAGTTCGCGGCGGGCGGCATCCGTCCCGCCCGGGTCGGTCCAACCGTCTGCAAAGGCGGCATAGATGGCGTCCAACACGGCGTCGAGCCGGCCGCGAAGCTCCTCGTGCTCCGGAATCCTAAATGGAATGCCGGCCTGCCGGATCTTGTCCTTAGCACGGACAAGTCGTTTGCCCATGGCTGCCGGAGACATGAGGAACGCGCTGGCGATTGTCTTCGCATCCAGCCCGAGCACCACCTGCAACATCAACGGCGCGCGGACGCAGGCCTCGATGGCTGGATGCGCGCAGGCGAACATCAGTGCGAGACGACGATCCGGGATTTCCGCGTGCGCCACCGCAGCGTCCAACCCCTCCGCAAGGATCTGTAACTGCTCTGTCGCAGCCTCGCCGTTATAGCATCGGCGCGCGACATCGATCACCTTTCGGCGGGCGACAGTCAGTAGCCACGCTTCCGGGTTCGACGGACAGCCATTTAGCGGCCAATCTGCCAGCGCCGCAGCAAAGGCCTCTGACAGGGCGTCCTCGGCAGCCGCCACATCCCGCGTGCGTGCCGCGAGAAAAGCGACCAGCTTCCCGTAGCTGCGCCGCGCGACCGCGTCCGCCGTGCCACGCGCCTGCGCCTCGCCTTCGCGGGAGTTCATACGCTCACCCAGGACTTCGGACTCGTTCGTGCAAAACATGTGCTCTAGCTGATGTTGTCCCGCTAGCTATAGGAATCGTGATAGTTTTCCGTCACGTTCTCCATTTTCTGTCCTCCTCGATACTCTCTCGAACGCGGAACGCGGTGATCTTGCGGATCAGAGGTAGAGGCAGCGGCTGCTCCAGTGGAAACTGCATCGACGCAGCCGTGGCGAATTTCGAAAGATCATTCGCGAAGGCGCTCACTGCTGACGGCGTGGGATAGAAGCCGATGTGATGTTTGAACGCGGCGAACGTGACCAGTATCCTCCGATAGGAGAAAGCAGGTATCCCCCACTTCAGGCTTTCCTTGGCCCCGGGAGCAGCGGCGCGAATACACGCACGCAGTTCACGCAGTTTCTTCTGAGCCTTTTTGGGGGCGGCATTGATGTATTCGGCGATGCTTTTGGGTCGCGGTTTTCTTGAAGTCATAGTCTTATTTCATCAGACCCCAGACGCGAGTTCCAGGATTCTTCCAATTCCTTCTCGTATGTTTCTGCCGGTGTGGTGCAAGGAGAGATCCTCCAAGCTGGTTAATCGAGTCATTCCGTGACACGGGCGCTCGCGGCCGCGATCACAAGGGCAGCAATAAAATCACGTCGACGCAGCGTGGTCATTGTGGTCCTTCTTCACGTCATCGGTTCATAGGACAGGAAGACATTCCCGTTGCCGAAGGCTCGCGACTTTGTAAGCTTCAGGTTCAGTTTCTCTTTGACGCCGTCGAACATCGTCCTCCCCATGCCCAGAACGATGGGGTTCACCACGACGTGGTATGCATCGATCAACCCTTCGCGTGCCAATTGCGAAACAATGCTGCCGCTTCCCAAAATTGCCATGCCCTCTCCGGGCTCTTTCTTCATCTTTCGTATTTCCGCCGCCATGTCGCCCTTCACCAGTTTCGTATTGTTCCATGATGCCTTATCGAGCGTCCTCGAAAATACGACTTTCGGGAGCTGGTTCATCCGCTCGGCCACGACAGGATCATGTTGGTCCGCAATCGGCGTGGGCCAATAGCTGGCCATGAGCTCATAGGTGATCCTGCCGAACAAAAGCGGGCCGTCGCCTTTTGCATTCTCTCCGACAAATGCATTCCACTCCGCATCCTTGTGATCCGACTTGGCCCAGCTCATACTGCCGTTCACGTCTACAAAGTAGCCATCCAGGGTCACGTGATTGAAAACGACTAATTTCCGCATGTTCTTCTCCTCTGTTTGTCACGGTTAATCAAGAAACTCCCAACTTCGCGGCCATGGGGAACTCACGCGGGCTTGATGAAATCGCCGATGTCCCTGGTCAGCAGGGTGCCCTCCATGACTGGACGCACCTCGACGACACCATGAAGCGCGGTCGGGGAGCGCGCTGCCCACGCAATCGCGGCATCGAGATCGGCCACCTCGATGATATGAAAGCCACCCAGTTGCTCTTTCGAGTCGGCATAGGGACCGTCGAGCACTTGGGCCTTGCCATTCGTGACCCGCACGGTCGTCGCCAACGCGGTGGGCTGCAGTCCGTTGCTGCTCTTCAGGACACCCGCCTTCGCCATTGCCTCCATGTACGCTTTATAGGCTCCGAGCCAATGTTCCTGCTCGACCCTTGTCAGTGTGGGCCAGCCGGATTCGTTCACATAGTCCATCAAAATGTATTTCATTTTGCGTCTCCATCATCGGTCAGAAGTAGGCACCACAGTCTCCTACTATAGTGACGTACGAACCCCCGGGATTTGGACAGTCGCGCCAAAATATTTCTTTCTGGGGTCAGTTTGCGGTATCACCCAACACGCGAACGACCGCTCCTGGCCCATGGCGGCTGTGACCGTCGATTGCGCAGTGCGGCAGTCTAGGTCCTGCGTTTCGATCCGCAGGTCACGAGTTCTGGTCAGGCTCCTATTTCAGAGTTTTTCTCTCCAGATCAAGCACACGTTTCACCACGCGCACAGCAGCTATTGTCTCAGCCAATGATGCAAAGGAAGCCGTCGCTCCGCGCCACCGCAGTTCCTCCACATCGCCAAAAACCGGTGCGTCGATTCGCAGCGTCGCGAGCTTCTTGAAGAGCAGTGCCCGCTCGAAGTTGTTGCTGAGAATCTCAGCGGGGAACTGTTCGAGCTGGCCGTAGCGGCTTATCAGCCGGGCAGAAGTTTTGGGTCCGTAGCCCGCAATTCCAGGATAGCCATCGGCGGCGTCACCCACCAGAGCGAGGTAATCCGGGATGTGCTTCGGCGCAACACCGAATTTGGCCCGGACCCCTGCCGCATCGCGAATTTGGCCGCTTCTTCGATCCATTTGTACCACGCGCTGGTCAACCACACATTGCGCCAGGTCCTTGTCCGGAGTCCAGATGCACACCTTCTCCACGCGTTCATCTCGGGCCGCAAGGTGAGCCGCGGAAGCGAGCGCGTCGTCGGCTTCGAGTTCGATCATCGGCCACACCACTACGCCCATCGCGGCAAGCGCCTCCTCCAGAGGTAAGAACTGCGCGTGCAGGACTGGCTCGATGCCCTCGCTGGTCTTGTAGTCTGGCCACAGGCCATTGCGGAACGATTCGACAACGTGATCCGTCGCAACCCCGATGTGTGTCGCGCCACCCTCGAGCAGTTCGGCAACTGTACCCAGCACACCCCCCACCGCTCCGTAAGGCGGATCGGATCCCTTGGCGCGCCGGATTCCATAAAAATGACGAAACAGCTCGTAGGTGCCGTCGACCAGGTGAACGATCATTTGCGTCCCGAGTCACTCAAGGGGAAAGTGTCCTCGAACTCCTTCAATAGCGAGCCAACCTCACTGGCCACAACGTGGGACCAGGATCTACTGTTGACCATACGATGTGAAATAATCTTACTACAATATCTTGCGTTCGGATCCAGAGTTGAATACTATTCCTGGTGTAAACGGTCCCTCTTAGACAGCAGCTTCCTTTTCTGATTCTTCATCCAGATTCCATCCAATTCGTGGAGGTCGGTCAAATGAAGTTACTGGTCAAGGTCATCGAAGCCGAGTACTCGGACGCCGCACAAATCGCCATCGTCGATTTGACGTTGGAGTTTCTGGCGACGGCACGGATACTGGTTAATGAAGCGGAGCTGATTTCTCAGGAACTCAAGGCCCCCGTGAGCCTGCGCATCGACAACAACGTCGGTGAGTATTTCATGGTCAGTCATCGGGACTTGCCGAGCCTCATCCAGGCAGCAGAAGGCCGGATCGCTGACTGGGACGAATTCAACCACCTCGTCCTGCAGGATGAGTCTTGGTCTCGCAACTGGAAGAAGATTGAACTCAGCGAGCGCTCCACTGTAATCGATCCGTCGGGCATCTACTTCAAGGGCACCGACTCGAACGGCGTGGACTATCTGACCGCATCGCTAGTCGGGGCGGACCTTGCCTCAATCCAGCTGCCGGAGCAGACTCATGCGCTGAGTGCGGCTCGTTGATCTCTCCCCGCTCCCATGTCATTGGCTGACCTCACGCCTCAGCCAATCCTTCTCTAGCCGGACCGACACAAAGCTGTTCGTGCCGTCTGTGCCCTCAAACCAGACTCCATCCTCATCCACGAGCGTGTGACTCCGCATCCCAGCCAGAACGACACATCCGTTGAACCGCAGAGTTTCTGGGATCCAGAGCCATCGCACTTGGTTCCATTCCTTCACTCCGGCCATCATCACCAACCGCCGGACCTCCGCCACACTGCGCAGCGCAATGTAGTTTCCTCGGCTATTGTCGATCAGGACCTTACCTGGGCCACCCATTGTCCGCCGTATCTTTTCGCAGATCCGCGTCAGCTTCCACGCCCGTTCCAAGAATTCACCGTCCGGGTTGGCCTCAACAACCATCGGTCGATCGACCGGCCATTGCAATCGCAGCAGAAGTCGCATCGCTCCGTCTTCCTCGCCACCAGGCTTTCAGAAGCTTGCAGGGCGAAGAGACTAGCAGCCAGAGGAACGTCGTTGTCAAGGAAATCGATCTACTCTGGGGGCCTCCTTGCCAGGGTGAATCCCAGCCCTGGGGATTCTGTTCTTTCTGGCAGGGGGTGGCCTCGCGGCTACCTGCATCGTACTCTTAATTTTGCAGGGACGCGGAACGAGAGGACTGGTGCTTCTGGTCGGCTTGGGTCTGTTCCAGCACTCCAAGGCAATTCTGCTGTTCGCTCCACTCTGGCTTCTCGGCGCGCATGCTTTCGTGGTCTTCTATCAAGAACCCCCACTGACTGCGAAGTTCGGAACAACCTATCTGTGTTATTTCCGATCAGTCTCCCGCTGGAGTCCGAGAGGGTGACAGCGAGCCGCCCTGGCTATGAATCCGCTTATCCAGCAAGCAGCGCCCCACGGCTGGAGGCAAAGAACCGGCTGTCCCGCTGGCCCCAACTTGGCGTGATTGCTTCTGGCCGGGCTCGGGAGTATAGTCGGCGTCATTCTCTCTCACCCATTTCTAACCTTAGCCGAACTCAGCAAGGAGGTACTTGCCATGTCGCAGGCACAACCCAAATTGCAGCCGATTCCTGGGGCAGACCCGACCCAAGTGGACTCGAAACACTATCAAGTTGCTCTTGAAAACGCGAAAATCCGGGTGCTTCGCATCAACTATGGCCCGGGTGAAAAATCAGTGATGCATGGGCACCCGGCCTCGCTGGCATTGTTGGCCACCGACGCTCAGATCCGGTTCACCTATCCTGATGGCCGATCGGAAGAAATTAGCGCGAAGGCAGGTGAACTTCTCTGGGTCGAGGCAGGAGACCATCTGCCTGAAAACCTGGGGAGTGGACGTTTGGAAACGACCCTGGTGGAGCTCAAGACCCCAGCCAGCCTGGGTGAACGGATTGTCGACGAGCGTGGCAAGATCACTGCGATGCGGGTGATACCAGGCGCCGAGAGCCAAAGTCCGACAGTAGAGGTCTCGTTCCAGGCCGGCGGCCAAATATTGGGCATCGAAGCAACGGATATTGGCACCTATTCTGCGGTGACCCGATCGGACGGTCTCCTGTATGGCGAGGGACAAGGCATCATCACCACGAAGGATGGCGAAACCGCGATATGGAAAGGAAACGGCGTTGGAAGGCCCACCGGTCGTGGTTCTGCCGTAAGCTGGCGCGGAGCCGTGTACTACCAGTCGTCGTCCGAGAGACTGCAGCGACTCAACGGAGTGGCAGGTATTTTTGAGCACGAGGCAGACGAGAACGGCAACACTCATGGGAAGGTCTACGAGTGGAAGTGACGAGCCATGTTGCGGAAAATGAGCTGGAGCCGGATTTGCCGATTCTCACGTATGAGAGTCGTTTCCCGTCTGTGGAGTCTGGTTCGAGCGCCTACACGGACTTTCAACACGGCGCGGCCTCTGGAAGCGAAGCCGGTGGGCTAATGGGCTCTCCGGCCGTGCTCTGAGCGGTCGTTGCTTCATCCTCGGGCATGGTGCCTTCTGCGCTCCCCGTCTGGACGGGGACCGCAGATCTTTGGACTCAAGAGTCCGCTAATCCAGAGCGCAATCGCGAATGGACTCTGCCTTCAGGCGGAGACACGCCTGCCGTGCCAAACGCCAATCCTGTGGATCGATTTTCGCAAGGTCAGGGCAGTTGCGCGAAGACTGTCGGTAAACAGAAAGAGATTCAAGACATGGAAATTCCATGAAATCCGCGGAGCTAAGGGTTAGCCCATGATAGTCAAGATCCTTCTCGGAGTCGAAATCAACGTCCCTGGGCGATCTTCTCGCCACGAAGAAGTCACTCATGACATGACACGAGCAATACTACGAGACAAAACCCAAACCTACCCTCTTTCTGACCCAATCAAAGCCCAAACTGCGGCACGCGGAGGACGAACGCACAGGATGGTGCGACCAGGCTGTTGATGAAGACGGGGATTGAGGAGGACTGGCCGGGACTGGCGGAGAGGGAGGGATTCGAACCCTCGGCACAGGTTTTAGCCCGTGCAACTGCTTAGCAGGCAGCCCCGTTCGGCCACTCCGGCACCTCTCCTGAGCTCTTAGGGGCGTGAGTTTATAGCATGACCGCTTCGGGCGAGGCTACGGAAAAATCCTCGGAACATCACAGACCTCGCCTGGAGAGGAAGGTTGCCCGACGGAACGGATGGCCCTGAGCCCATGCCCCTAAAGGAACGTGTTCTTCACTTGCACAGGCAAGGGCTTGCTAGGACAAATCAACTTCAAGACGACGAGGATCTGCGTGCGTGCATCGCTTGGGCGATGATCTGGTGGATGTCTTGTGGAGTTTCGGCATTTTCATAGCTGATGCTGGCTTCCAAGAGTCCGTCGATAAGCGATCGTATGAGCATGGAGCGCTTCATCTTGACGCCGGTGGACTGGCGGATCTCGAGGCAAATCCTGTCCAACGCATGGACTTGATGAGGCGAAAGCATCACCATCACCTTCTCCACCTCGCTCTCATCCGCAGCTGCTCGGTTTTGACGGACGCCACGAGCAGACTTTTCAACGCTGGGAGAGAACAGATCTCGTTTACCTAGCTTCGACACCGCGACAGAAACTCCTTCCCGAAATAGATGTAGCACAAGGCACCCATGCTTCCGCTGTCATACTCGAAAATCGTCTTGCCGTGAGACGGTGCTTCGAGCAATTTGACGTTGTGACGGATGACTGTCTTGAAGACTTTCTCCTTAAAATGCGAGCGCAAAAGTTCGATGATCTCACACGTGATTTTCATTCGCAAGTCGGCCATTGTCGGCAGAATCCCCAGCAGCTCCACCTTGGAATGCATGTTCTTCTTGATCACGTCGACCGTCTCCAAAAGCGACTGCAATCCTACCAGGGACAGAAAGGACGGCGAGACGGTTATAACGTAGTTGTCGGACGCCACCAGGGCATTGATGGTGAGCAAATTCAGGGAGGGAGGGTTGTCGATGAGGATGTGATCGTAGCGGTTCCGAATCTTCTCGAACCGAGACTTTAGAATCTTCTCGCGGCCCGGCGTGTCGGCCAGCAACACATCGCTGCTGGCCAGGCGGCGGTCTGCGGGCACCAAATCCAAATGAGGCACATTGGTAGGGATAATGGCCTCCTGCAACGCGCGTTCCTCTAAAAGGACATCAGCAATCGTCTGCCGAATGGATTGGGACTCTACTCCAAAGCAAAGGGTCGCGAAATTCTGAGGGTCGAGGTCAACCAGCAACACCTTCAATCCGCCCAGGGCCAAATAGGCTGCCAGGTTCACGGCGGTGGTGGTTTTGGCTGTGCCTCCCTTCATCGAGATTAGAGAAGTGATCATGCAGTGAAAAGCCTCCGTGAGGCCGCCGCGCGGGCGCCAGAACGGTCAGCGTCGTCCAGTCGACTTTCTTGCAACTGTAGAACGCTATAATTCTATAATTACAGACTGGGGTATGATGAGCAAGGCGCCAAGGCTTGTCAAGAGATTCCCGAAAAGACCCGGGTCAATATCCCGCATTCAGCGAAGTCGCCAGCACTCGAGGCAAGAGTTCAGACAACAGCAGAGACACCGAGTCATTGAAGCATGAGGCCTGTTAGTCTGTGAGTTTCACTTCAAACTTCTTCCAGAGGATTATCTTCGTCGACGGAATGCAGCGGCGAACCTACAGGTAACACAGGCGCCAGGATAGTAGCTGAATCGCCTTGGTGGGACAGCGTCTCGTGAGCTTCGGCTTCAAGGGGTGTGCTGGGTTCATCTGGGGGAAGAGCTTCAGCTGCGTCGCGATTGGCCTCATCGAGCAGGCGCAAACCCTCGAGCAGCAGGTTGGTGTTGCTATTATTGATGACAACTTGGAACGAGTCCGTGCACGGTTGATACTCGAAGGAACCGCCTTTCACAGCTACGAGAGCATAGACTGCGGTTTCCCCTGACTTTTGCTGGAAGGTGGCATTCACCATGCGCCCTGCGCTGAAGAAGATGACACCTGCCTGGCCTTCCGAATCGATCAACAGCTTTCCATTTTTTTGGCAGTTGTCCAAGATCTGGATCACATCCAGCAGGCCGATCTCGGAAAGATCACCCTTCAGCGCCGTGTAGCCATTCGAACTTGTCGCAGGTGCCGCCTTCGGCCCAGATGCGGCGGGAGCTGAGCCTTCCCGCTTGGCGCTGGAGAGCGCCGGGTTCAAGCGCTGGGCTTCGCGCAGGTACTTGCCGGCCTCTTCCTTCTGGTTTTGCTGTTGCAGGATCTTGGCGATCTCCAAACACTCCTGCGCCGCGCGCTTGGGCATCTTTCGGTCGAAGAAGAGAGACTTGAGCTTCTGCCGGAGGCGGACCTCCTGGGGGTACATCTTGACGACATGCTCGAGGCGACCGATGGCGCTGGCGTGCTGCCCAAATTTTTCGAGGAGCTCGATGTCAACAATGAAGTTGTCCACGTCTTCATCGGACACGATGGAAACCGTGCGGTCGAAATGCGAATCCACCTTGGCCGCGGCGTAACGCGCGTCTTCATCTTCGTCTTCAGAAGGCTTTCCTGGAGTTGCTTTGCCGACTGCGAAGGGGCGCCCACCACCGGAAGCCATCCGCTCAATGTGCTGGTACTTCTTTCGATAGTCCTCATTGTAGGGTTCCAGATCCACCAACTGGCGGGCTAAGTCGAGGGCTTTGGCGTACTCGCACTTGGCAATGTACGCATCAGCGTGCGAAAGCATCGTGAGAGCCAGTTGGTCATATCGAAATGCAGCTCCATAGAGCGATTCCAGGAGCCGGTAGGCTTCAAGCTTCTGTGGGTCCAGCTTGAGAATCTCCTCCAGCAGTTCAACGCACTTCTGCCGGGTTGCCCCGTCCTGGACTTCCCTGCACAGCCGGTCGATGTGAGCCAGCGCGCGATCGAACTTTCGTTCCGCCAGCAGGACTTCGACGAAAGGGAGCGTCTGAGCAAGATGCGACTTGTCGATTTTGACGAGCTTATCGTAGATACGCTCGGCCTCGTCGACCTTCCCGGCCTTGATGCACAATCGTGCCAGGTATCCCATGGTATTCGGCTGTGCCGGGTCCTCTGCCAGTGCCGTCAGCAGTATCTCGATGCCCTTCTCGATCTTGCCCTGCCGCTCGTAAACCTCGGCTACCCGCAAGTGCAGATTCTTGTCCTTCGGGTCGACGGCCCGGATCTTTTCCAGGGTACCAATCGATTCATCAAACCTCTCCTCCCGAAAGTAGTCGCGCGCCAGTTGATACAACACCTCGACGGATTTCTCCTTCATACCCCGTTCACTCAAGAACAGTGCAAGCTTAGTGGCGTGATTCTTATTGGAAGGGTCCAAGGCAATCAGCTTCTCGAGATATTCGACGGCTTTGGGGATATTCCCCTCGCTCTCGGCGACACCCGAAAGTTCGGCCATCACGGCGACAACTTCGTTCCTGGCTCCGCTCTTGGTGAGAATCTCCAACAGCTTCTCGCGAGCGAGAGTGTTCTTGGGAAGTGTCTTGATGATCTTTCGGTAGGCCGTTGCCGCTTCTGTGGAGTTTCCCTGGGCCGAGCAGTCGGCAGCAACTTTAAACAAATGCCGGCTGGCTCGCTGCATGTCACGCTTCTCGATATAGAGATCTGCGATGAGCTGGTGCACCTGGTTGTTCTGAAAATCCTCCGAAAGGATCTCCTGATACACCTCGATCGCTTCGTTGATCTTCCCGTAGGAAACGAGTTTTTCAGCTTGTTTGAGAAGCTTGGGCAGGTTCATGAAATCTGAAAAACAAAAGCACTTACTTCTGCTAAGGGCAGAGTCAAAAGACCCTCGCCAGGATGCATCGCACCTTACTTATCGTACCCTGCAACGAAATCTTGACACTTAAGCCACAGATTTTTAAGGAATTCGGAAAGGGGGAAGCGGAGGTCCGAAAGTGAGGAACCGGATTGTGCCAGTTCAGGATCAGAGCTCAGAAGGCCCTTATTCTTGCCTTCCGGGCTTTGCACTTTGCCCTGTATCAGAACCACTGCGAAACGGGCGGACGGTGCGGGTTGGACGTGTTGGCGCGGAATCGGTTTCCGCCCGATATGACCTGCGGCGGCGTGTTCCGCTCATTCTTCGCAGAACTGTTTAGGGGTGTGAAACCTTTTCGCCCTTCTTCTCGCGCTGCTCACGCAGCACAGCCTTCCGGCTAAGCTTGACCTTCTGCCCGTCGATGCCGATAACTTTGACGAGCAATTGGTCGCCTTCCTTCAGTTCGTCCCTGACGTCCCGGATGCGGTGCTCGGCGACTTCACTGATGTGCAGCAGTCCATCGGTGCCGGGAAAAATCTCAACAAACGCTCCGAAATCTGCCAGACGGACGACTTTCCCAAGATAAATCTTGCCCATCTCTGCTTCTGCCGTAATGTCCTTGATCATCTGGATTGCTTTGTTGGCAGAAGCTTCGTCGGCTGAAGCGACATTAACTTTGCCATCGTCGGAAACGTCGATCTTTACGCCTGTCTGCTCGATGATGGACCGAATGACTTTGCCGCCGGGTCCGATGACGTCACGAATCTTATCCGTGCTGATCTTCAGCGTGTGAATCCTTGGTGCGTACCGCGAAGTGTTCTCGCGGGGGGCCGCAATCGTTGCAAGCATCTTGTCCAAAATGAAGAGCCGCCCTCGCAAGGCTTGATCGAGAGCCTCAGCCATAATCGACATTGTAAGACCGCCGACCTTGATGTCCATTTGGAGTGCCGTGATGCCATCGCGAGTGCCGGCAACTTTGAAGTCCATGTCCCCATAATGGTCTTCAGCTCCAGCAATGTCGGTCAAAATGCCATACTTGGTACCCTCCTTCACCAGGCCCATGGCGACACCAGCCACTGGCGATTTGATCGGGACACCTGCGTCCATCAGCGACAAAACGCCGCCACAAACCGACGCCATCGATGAAGAGCCGTTTGATTCCAGGATGTCTGAAACCACACGAATGGTATAGGGGAACTTATCTTCCGGGGGGATGATTGGCAAGATGGCACGTTCGGCAAGAGCCCCGTGTCCCACTTCGCGCCGCCCTGGCCCGCGCATGAAACCAACTTCACCCACGCTGAATGGAGGAAAGTTGTAATGCAACAGAAAGCGTTTGGAGGATTCGCCCTCCATGATATCGATCTTCTGAGCGTCATCCGCAGTGCCAAGGGTCGTTGCGACCAAAGCCTGAGTTTCACCACGGGTGAACAAAGCCGAACCGTGAGTCCGAGGCAACAGACCTGCATCGCAGGTGATAGGCCGAACCTCGTCGAAAGCCCGTCCGTCTGGCCTTCGGCGCTTGTCCAAGATGTCTTCCCGAAAGATCTTCTCCTTCAGTGCGTCGAAGATCTTTTCGACTTCCTCACGAAGCGACTCCGGTTCCGCGGGATAGGACGCCACCAAGCTTTCCTTCAGCGCGTCCACTAGATCGTAGCTCTCTATCTTGGGATGCTTCTGAGTGTCGAGTGCGTCGCGAAGTTGAGCAGAGATCTTGGCTGCGACTTCATTGAACAACTTTTGGTCCAGACTCGGAGCAGTGACCTCGCGCTTCCTGATATTGAGCTGGCTAGCCAGTTCCTTTTGCAGGGCGATGATCTTCTTGATCTCCGCATGTCCGAACTCCAAGGCTTCGACCATCGTCTTTTCTGAGACTTCCTGGGCGCCGGCTTCCACCATCACGATCGCATCCTCGCTGCCCGCGATGATCAGGTTCAGGCGGCTGTTCTTCAGGTCTGCGCTGGAAGGATTGATCACCAGTCGGTCGTTGACGTAACCCACGCGGACGCCGGCAATCGGTGTGTGGAAAGGAATGTTGGAGAGCATCAAAGCAGCAGAAGCCCCGCTGATGCCTAAAGTATCAGGGTCGTTTTCACCGTCGGCGGAGAGCACCAAAGCGATAACCTGCGTGTCGCAGTAGAAGCCAGCTGGAAACAGTGGACGGATCGGACGATCAATGAGCCGGCACGTCAGGACTTCTTTTTCACTGGGCTTACCTTCGCGCTTGAAGAACCCGCCAGGGATTCGCCCGGCGGCGTAATAGTTTTCCCGGTAGTCGACAGTCAGAGGGAAAAAATCGGCGTTCTCTCGTGGTTTCTTGTTCGAGCAGGCGGTCACAAGGACTACGGTATCGCCATAACGCACTTGAACAGATCCGTGAGCCTGCTTGGCAAGTTTTCCGGTTTCAATTGAAAACTCGCGCCCCCCGATGGTTGTGCTTGCCTTATGTATCATCTTCAAACCTTCCTCACTTGTGAAACGGGAAGTTCCGTTTCAGCTAGCCGGCCAGTGGGAGATAACTCTCCCACCCGCGAATGCGCTGCAGCAATAAAAATAGCGACCCTTTGGTTTCTCCAGAAACGGCCCAGGTCGCTTTGGTATTCTGCTTTCGTTTAGGCTTGCAGCGAACTATTTTCGTATTCCCAATCGTTGAATCAACGCACGATAGCGTTCAGCGTCCTTCGCCTTGAGGTAATCCAGAAGCCTGCGCCTGTGACCAACCATTCGCAGAAGTCCTCTTCTCGAGGCGTGGTCCTTCTGATGACTCTTAAAATGTTCAGTAAGATAGTTGATACGTTCGCTCAGCAGCGCGACCTGAACTTCTGGAGAGCCCGTGTCTGTTGGGTGAGTACGATATTGGCTGATCACCGAGCCCTTCAATTCCGTGGTAAAGGACATGCAACCGCTCCTCAAACTCAAATCCGTCGAAAAAGCGACGGGAAATGTAGCACAAGGCTACGTGAGTGTAAAGCAATTTGACGGCATGAGGATAGAGGGCCTCCGTGCGACATTGCGCCTGGCTTGCGCCCCACCTCAGTTGCAAGTAGCACAGTTTACCTTGCTTCAAGAAGAGGGAAAAGGATCCCCCAAATCAACTCCCACTCTGAACTTTGCCGGCACCCTCAGGATCGCTCAATTGACGAACCTTGATGTTACGGAATAGAACCTCACTGTTATGATCCTGGAGCACGATGTGGCCCTTCACACACGATCCAAAGCCCGTCAAATGTCGAAACTTGCTGTCAGCAATGCGCTGCTGCAGCTCTGGACTGCCGCGAAAAAACTCGATGACTTTCACACCGTTAATCCAGTGCTCAATATGCCTCCCGCGTACCAGGATGCGAGCTGTGTTGAAGTCTGTCAGCGAGATCGCCGACCGATGCGTGGGCGCCAGAAGATCGTAAAGCGATCCGGTAATTCGATCAGAGCTGCTGCGGGCGTCCGAGTTTTTTTGATCGTCGATCAGTTGCAGTTCGAACCCCATTGCCGAGTACTTCCATCGGTCAGGGATCAATTTCTCAGGCGGCTCAGTGCGGCCCGATTTCTTGAGGGTCTCCCTGTGGTAGTCCAGGTAAGCCTGCTCCCAACTTGACGGCCTGTCTTCCTGGATCAGGTACTTCACACCACTGTTTCCCCCTGGCTCGATCTTCCATTCCAGCTGAAATTCGAAGTTGTCGAACTGGTCAACAGTAACAATGTCGCCGCATTCCTCCTGTTTGCCCCCAGACTGCTTGACACGTTTTAAAACGCCCGCTTCAACACTCCAGCATTCATGTGGGAAGCCAGGTTTGCGGAAGCCGCGCCACCCCGATGTCGTCTTTCCATCGAACAGCAGCGTCCATCCGCTTGCTTTGTCCAATGACGAGAGGCTGTTTGGCTGTGGAACCCTTGAGAGTTCCTCGGCAACCTCTGAGGCACTCAAAACGCCGAGCCAGAAGCAACTCCCAAGAGCCAGAAAGCGGAGCAGTTGATGTTTTCTGAACGGACGACGGGTTGTATTTTCGCTGAGTTTTTCCACTTTGATAGTTCCTCCACCAAGTTCATAGGGAACACGCGGTGCGCAGTGACATGAATTCTAGTTGGAAGCTGTCTCGCTGACAAGGATTTGAGACCCCCGGACTCCGAAGAAATGGTTGGCCGCCAACAGACCAAGTCCGGGTTCATATGCGGCCAGAAAGCGAATCAAGCGGTTTCCAATGAAAGAACCAGGCCAGCGTCAAAGGCTTAATAACTGGTTGACACAAAAAGGATTTGTGGTCCCCTTGAGGATGCCTAACAAAGGATAGTGGCTAACCTTCGGAAGATCAGATTGTCTTTTCCCAATCAAAGTCTTAAGATCCAAGCTACCTCAACTCAGGTGGATCTGGTTTTTCTAAGGCTCCGATGCTGGGATGCCTTAGAGCTCAAGTTCAAGTGGCGCTCATCTGGACCCCACGGCCAGGAAGCTGTGAAACATTTTTTGAATGGGAGACCTATGATGAAAACCGTCCGACAGCTTTTGCAGACAAAAGGCGAGTACATTTGTTCCGTTTCGCCAGAGGCAACCGTCCTGGAGGCCCTCCAAGTGATGGCTGAGAAAAACGTCGGGGCATTGCTAGTGCTAGAGAACAGTAGGCTGGCGGGGATTTTTTCAGAACGCGACTACGCTAGAAAGGTCGTTCTAAAGGGAAAGTCGTCGCGACAGACCCCGATACAGGAGGTCATGACCGTCAAAGTGGACTGCGTGAGTCCCGCCCAATCTGTCATGGACTGTATGGGGTTGATGACGGAAAAGCACATCCGCCATCTTCCAGTGATGGAAGACAACCGGCTGGTCGGTGTTATCTCGATCGGAGATGTGGTGAAAGCAGTGATCTCCGAACATGAGTTTACAATCGAACAACTGGAGAGCTACATTACCGGGACTCCGCTAACCCGGGGCGTCGGTGTCTGAGTCTTGAGTCACACAAAGAGATGCCGCTGGTTATGGAAGATCTCGGATGGTTCGACCACCTGCTCATTGATCGCCGGCAGTGGCTAAAGTACGGCAGTCTACTTGGCAGCGCTTTGGGAGGATTTGGCGCTGGCGCGCAGGCCACAGCTGCTGTCAGCACGGCTGCGCTCCAGCCGGTGAATTGGCTTCAACGATCCGCCAAGCAGTATCCAATGAAGAAGTCCATCAACCTGTGGGCTTTCCCGTACCCTGGCAAGATGACGCTTAAGGAATGCCTGGAACTGGCTAAGCGTGCAGGTTTCGATGGCGTCGAGATAAACTACAATCTCGAAGGCGACGTTTCGCCGGCAGCAGGCGAAAAGGAACTCGGCCAGATCCGGCTGATGGCGGAAAGGATTGGCATTGCTATCAGTGGCGTTTGCTCGTTCTTGTTCTGGCCCTTTCCTCTCACGGCTAACAATGAGGCAGTACGTGCCCGATCATTGGAAATCGCGTCCAAAATGGTCGAGGCCGCGCACCTTCTTGGCGCAGATAACCTGCTGGTCGTTCCAGGTGCCGTTTACATTCCCTGGCTCAAGGACTCAGAAGAAGTGCCTTACAAGGTGTGCGACGAACGAGCCCGAGTGGCGATTCGTAAGCTTTTGCCTCAGGCTGAGAAGCTTGGGGTTCATCTCAACATCGAGAATATCTTCTTCAACGGCTATCTCATGAGCCCGCCCGACATGATCGAGTTTGTGGACAGCTTTCAGAGCCCTCATGTTCGAGTTCACTTCGACACGGGCAACATCATGCCGTTTCAGTTTCCCGAGCATTGGATTCCGCTTTTGGGAAAACGGATCCAGAACATACATTTCAAGGAGTACACCAAGAAAGGTACCGATTTCAGTTTAGAGAGCTTTCGTCCGCTGCTCGACGGTACGACGAATTGGCCCGCGGTCATGGAAGCATTGGACCAAGCGGGTTATCGGGGCTATCTCACCTTCGAGTACTTCCATCCCTTCGCCCACTATCCCGAAGCTCTGATCTATCAAGCCTCCGACGGGCTTGACCGGATGCTGGGGCGGGTAGGGCAGAGCGCATGAGCTTTGTATGTTCCGCTGGCTTCCAAGTCGCCAATCGAAAATGAACCGATTCTCAATTCTTCTAAGATCTTGCCTGACGATATTGCTGGCCAGCTTTCCGGCCTCTGGGTTTTCCCAACAAGCAAGCCCTGGCCGAGACGATATTCGCTTCTTTGAGGAACGAATCCGGCCCGTCCTTCACAATCAGTGCCTCATGTGCCACAGTCGCGAAAAGCGAGCGAGCGGGCTATCGCTGGAGAGCCGAGAAGACCTGCTGGCCGGAGGAAATCGGGGTCCGGCAGCTGAGTCGGGAAAGCCGGATCACAGCCACTTGCTATCTGCTCTATCCTTCACAGCTGAACTGAAAATGCCGCCAACCGGACCCCTGAAGCCGGACGAGATCGCCGCGTTCCGACGCTGGGTCGAAATGGGACTCCCCTGGCCAGATGCGACCTCACAAGCCAATCAGCAAGTCACATCTAATCACTGGGCGTTTCAGGCCCCGAAGCGACACCCTGAGCCGCCCGTCAAGAATCAAACCTGGCCGCGCAACGCGATCGATCGCTTTGTGCTGGCACGATTGGAGAAGGAGGAGCTCAAGCCTTCTGCAGAGGCAGACAGAGTAACGCTGATCCGGCGCCTAAGCCTCGACTTGCTTGGGTTGCCGCCAAGTCCTGCAGAGGTTGATGGTTTCGTGGCCGACAAGAAGCCCGATGCTTACGAGCGGCTGGTTGAACGGCTGCTAGCCTCCCCGCACTATGGTGAGCGCTGGGCAAGGCACTGGTTAGACGTCGCCCGCTATGCCGACACCAATGGCTTCGGCTTCGATCGGGCCCGCGTAATGTGGCACTTCCGCGACTGGGTGATCCAGTCATTGAACAAGGACATGCCGTTCGACCAGTTTACTATTGAGCAGCTGGCTGGTGATCTCCTTCCGAATGCCTCGCGAGAACAGAAGATAGCCACTGGCTTTCATCGCAACACCATGATTAATGAAGAAGGAGGCGTGGATCAGGAACAGTATCGGATTGAGGCCGTCTTTGACCGCGTCAAGACTACCGGAGCCGTATTCCTCGGGCTGACGGCTGGATGCGCTCAGTGTCACGACCACAAGTACGATCCGATTTCTCAACGCGAGTTTTACCAACTCTTTGCCTTCTTCAACAATCAGGAAGAGCCCGTTCTCAATGTCGTGCGTCCCGAACAGGTCGAGGACTACAGAAGGGTTTCCGCTGATTTCTCGCTCGAGAGACTACGCGTGCAAAGCGAGATTGCAAGGCGCAATCAAGAGATTATCGAACTGCTGGGCGGCTGGGAGAAAGGACTCACCGAAGGAGAACGGCGGAAGCTGCCGAGCAATGTTCAGGAAATTCTCAGAATTCCCCTCGGGCGGCGCGAGCTTGCTCAGGTTGAGGATCTCGAAAAATTTTTCAAAGAGAACGATGTCGAATATCAAAAGCGGCTTCGGGACATGGACCAGCTTCAGGAGACCCCGAGTTCACGAAACCCCAACCAGTTTACAGCAATGGTGCTTGAAGAGCGTGACCAGCCGCGAGACACACACGTGCTGATTCGCGGGGATTTTCTCAAGCACGGCGTGAAAGTGTTTCCGGGTGTCCCAGCGGTGCTCCCGCCGCTGGAAGCAAAAGAGGGTTCGAAGCCGAATCGGCTTGACCTGGCCCGCTGGCTGGTTTGCGACAAGAATCCCTTGACGGCTCGAGTCACGGTCAACCGTGTCTGGCAACGCCATTTTGGCCGCGGTCTGGTGAAGACCGCCGAAGATTTCGGCACTCAAGGTGACAGACCATCGCATCCGGAACTGCTCGACTGGCTGGCGACCGAGTTCATGCGTCAAGGCTGGAGCCAGAAAGCGCTCCATCGCCTGATCGTGACCTCTGCGACCTATCGCCAGTCTTCACAGGTGTCGCCTGGACTCCAAGAGCGAGACCCCGAGAACATCTTGCTGGCGCGCAGTCCCCGGCTTCGCGTGGAAGCTGAAATTGTCAGGGACATTGCTCTAACTGCCTCAGGTCTTATCCAGCACCGCATCGGCGGACCCAGCGTGCTGCCCCCGCAACCCGCGGGTGTGACGGACCTCAGCCGCGGGAATCTTATCTGGGTGACAGCCACAGGCCCCGACCGCTACCGGCGCGGCATGTACACTTTCTGGAAAAGGACCTCACCTTATCCTGGTTTGACTGTGTTTGACGCACCGACTGCCGACGAGGCGGCGGTTCAGCGGATACGCTCGAACACCCCTTTGCAGGCTCTCACCACGTTGAACGATGAAGTTTTCGTTGAAGCCTCTCAGGCCCTTGCGTTCAGGGTTCTGAAAGAAGCGCCACAGGATGACCGCGCAAGGTTACGCTACGGGTTCCGCCTCTGTGTCGCCCGCGAGCCCGACGAGTTTGAGTGTGAAACCCTCTGGAAGGTTCTGACTCAGCAGCTGGGGCGCTTTCATCGGGAACCTGACGCTGCGGCAAACCTGCTCCCTAGAGACGCTGCGGCCGGCCCCACGGTGCAATATGCAGCTTGGTTCAGCGTGGCCCGCGTACTGTTGAATCTAGACGAAACCATTACTCGCGAATAATCTGGAGTGTCGTATGAACCGCAGGATAGGAACCGAGTCGCTCAAGAGAATCACTCGCCGCTATTTTTTTCAGGACTGCTGGAGCAGTCTTGGCGCCATTGCGCTGACTTCCTTTTTCCATGAAGGGTTGCTGGCTGAAGCGGTAAACCCACTGGCGATGCGAAAGCCGCACTTCGCGCCTAAGGCTAAGCGAGTTCTTTTCCTGGGCATGTCGGGCGGTCCCAGCCAGCTTGACCTTTTCGACTTCAAGCCCAAGTTGAATGAGCTGCATGGGAAGCCGATACCGAAATCGGTTGTGGGCGACCAGCGTTACGCCTTTATCAAACCCGAGTCGCCTCTGAGAGGCACGGAGCGTAAGTTTCGACGGCACGGCCAGTGCGGCATGGAGATTTCGGAATTACTACCCCATATCGCAGGCGCTGCTGATGACATCTGTCTGGTCCGTTCCATGACGACCGATCTGTTCAATCACGCGCCGGCAGAGTTGTTCCTCTACACCGGCTCCGGGCGGCCAGGCCGGCCCAGCATGGGAAGCTGGGTGCTTTACGGGTTAGGCAGCGAGGCGAAGGGCTTACCCGGCTTTGTGGTGCTGCACTCGACAAGCCGCGGCTGGAATCCGGGCATCCAGGCCGGAGCGTCGTGCTGGTCTAGCGGATTTCTTCCCACAACGCACCAGGGCGTTGTGTTGCGCAACAGCGGCGATCCGGTGTTGAATCTTTCCGATCCACACGGCGTGGAGTTGAGCATGCAGCGCGACACGATCACGGCGATCAATACTCTCAACCGTCACCGGCAGGACGTTACCGGCGATCCGGAGATTGCGACGCGCGTGGCGGCATTCGAGACCGCCTTCCAGATGCAAATTGAAGCTCCAGAAGTGACCGACATCAGCCGCGAGCCAAAGCACATTCTGGAAATGTATGGCGCGGCGCCGGGCCAGATGTCGTTCGCGAACAACGCGCTGTTGGCTCGCCGGCTTCTGGAGAGTGGCGTCCGCTTCGTCAGCCTTTATCACAAGGGCTGGGACCATCACGGCACCGACCCGAACCAGGGTCTTATTACCTCCAACCTTGAACAGGCCTGTTTGGATGTGGACCAAGCTTGTGGCGCACTGATCAAAGACCTGAAACAGCGCGGTATGCTCGACGATACGCTGGTTATCTGGGGCGGCGAGTTCGGACGCACACCAATGGGACAGGCGCCGCATCCCAACGATCCCACCAACTTCCAGGGCCGCGACCATCATCCGAATGCTTACACTGTCTGGTTGTCGGGCGGCGGCATTAAAGGCGGTCAAACCGTCGGAGAAACCGACGAGTTGGGTTTTCACATTACCAAAGATCGTATCCACGTCCACGATCTGCAGGCCACCATTCTTCACCTGCTGGGCGTCGATCACACCCAGCTCACCTTCCGTTTTCAAGGCAGGGACTTCAGGCTTACAGATGTCGCAGGCGAATTGGTTTCGAAACTGCTCGCCTAGCGACCGATGTCAACACGAGCACCGCATAGACGAGAGGTGAGAGGAAATCTGCGATGGCTGCCTTTTGGGATGGTGAGAATCAGAGGCGGAGTTCACCCCTACTGGGCTGTGGCATCTCCGTGGCACGTCTGTTAAGTGGTATCGAACCTGCGTTGGGAATCTGGACGGCAGCCATAGTTCTTATCGGAATCCATTGGATGGGAGGCCTATTGTCAGCTGAGACACCTTTTCAGAATCCCGTAAAGCAGGCTCTCAAGCAGGGACGTCCTGTTATTGGCGCGACCATTACTGCCGCCAGCCCGGATATTGCCGCAACGCTGGCAAGCAGCGGCTTTGATTTTCTCTGGATAGAAATGGAGCACAGCCCGCTGACCCTTGAGACCGTCCGGTCCATGATCCTGGCCACCCGCGGCATGAGGGCTATGCCGTTTACGCGAGTGCCTGTGAACGAGCCGTGGATGGCCAAACGAGTCCTTGATGCAGGCAGCATGGGAGTAGTCTTTCCCTTCAGCAGCACGCGCGAACTGGCGGAGCAGGCGGTCAAGTCATGTAGATATCCCCCGCTCGGCATTCGTGGTTTTGGTCCCAGCCTGGCGGCGCCACGTTGGGATTTCGTGGGGCAAAGCTATCCGGAGTTTGCCAATGAGAATGTCATGGTGATTCCGATCATCGAACAGAAACAGGCCGTCGACAACATCGACGCCATTGCCTCGGTCCCCGGCATCGATGTTTTATTCATCGGCGCCAGCGACCTCTCGTTTTCCCTGGGTGTTGGTGGCCAACGGCAGCATCCTCTCGTTTTGGAGGCCATCGCCAAGGTGCTGGCCGCGGGCAAGAAGTACAATATTCCGGTAGGCTATCCCAGCGGCAATCCCGAGGAAATCAAGCAGCTCACCGCGCAAGGATTTCTCTTTTTCCAGGCCACGACCGACCTCGGCCTGATGAAGAGCGCCGCCACCGACCTCCTCAATGCCGTCCGTGGCAAAACAACCGCGCCGTCCAAACCACCAGGCGCAATTTATGGGGACAAGTAGCGAAATGGCTTGACCAGCAGTCACTGTCTCGACAACAACCCTTCTCTGGACCCATTTCTCAAAGATTCGGACAAGGTACCAGCCCGGTGTTCCCGGGCTCTTGCTCCTACCTGATCTTCATTGCAGGTGAAAGACCTCTGCGGAACTGTCCCAATCGCCAAATTTTGACTGAGACGCAATCAGCAGCGACGGGTAGTGCCGACCATCAGTTTCATCCTTTGACGTAGACAAACTTCTCGGCAACTTTGCCGTCTCTCACGCGGAAAACATCCACGCCACGCAGATGCCAGGGCCGGCCATCACGTATCTTCCGATAGACCCAGCGCACTACATCGATCTCCTGCCGCAAAGAGCTCCTCGACTTCAAAGCGAGCATCGGGAGAATTCTTGAAGAATCCCTTTCCAGAAGGCTTTCACTTCACTCTGGCCCTGATATCGCGTGCCGTCCGGGGCCGGGTTTGTGTTTTCGAAGATGCAGTCCTCAGTCATCGCAGCCATTAAGGAAACTACGTCGTGGCGGCTAAAGGCATCGTTGAAAGTGCGCACCGCTTCCATCGTTGCCAGCGACAAGATATTCTGGTCTTGAAACTTCGTCATAGATCTCCTTTTGGTTGTCTGCCGCAAGATTCTTGTGCACAGCGAACACTGCAAGAGCCGGCTGCTTGAAGGTTATAGGCTTTCCGGCATTTGGTGTAGACTCTTTCAGTTGGGGGTTGAAGACAATCATGTCCATCTGGAACTTGTTCAGAACTGGCGATGAGCAAGAGCCACCGGCAGGTTCACTGGCCGAAACAGAAAGTGTTCGCAAGATCACTGCGGCGCTGGACCGCATGGAACCCAACCAGGCCCGATACATTGCTGCGTTTGCCTATATTTTGAGCCGGGTGGCGCGAGCTGATCAGGATGTCAGCAAAGAAGAAACTCAGGTCATGGAACGCATCGTCGTGGCACAGGGAAATCTGCCAGAAGAGCAGGCCATCATTGTGGTCCAGATGGCCAAAATGCAGAGCGCGCTTTTCAGTGGAATAGAGGACTACGTCGTCACCCGAGAGTTCAATGGAATGGCGACTCAGGAGCAGAAGGTGGCGCTGCTGCATTGTCTGTTTGCCGTTTCGGCCGCAAACCAATCCATATCCAGCCTTGAGGACACAGCGATTCGGCAGATTGCCCGCGAACTCAAGCTGCGCCACAAAGAGTACATCGCCGTGCGACTGCAGTATCGGGATCACCTGGATGTGTTGAAGGCCTGAAGCGGATTTCAGGCAGCGCCGCTACCGGCAGCGGTTGTCCCTGGCCATCGGGGTTGTCGTCCTTGCGGTCCTGGTACTCATACCTGGAGCCTGCCGAGACGATTCTAGCCATGAAGTTTTCTCGAGTTCAGCAGCTCGGCATTTGCCTTCTGGGAACTGCCCTGCTGGCATACCTGTTTCTGCGCTATCTCCTCTTGCCACGATGAATGCTCCATTGATTGTTGTTGCCGGACCGACAGGCAGTGGCAAGTCTGGTCTTGCGGTGGAGCTGGCCCGTAGTTTCGGCGGCGAGGTTGTGAACTGCGATTCCGTGCAGGTCTATCGGGGTCTCAACATCGGCGCAGCCAAGCTGCCGCTAGCCGAGCGACAGGAAGTGCCGCATCATTTGATCGACGTCGTCGAAGTCAGCGATCTCTTCACAGCCGGTGAGTTTCTTTCCCTTGGACGAGCCATGCTCCAAGAGATTCGCGCTCGGAACCGATTGCCGATTGTCGCCGGCGGCACAGGTCTTTATCTAAGGGCCCTACTGCAAGGGTTATTCGAGGGACCCAAGCGCTCGGAACCGCTGCGCGCCCGGCTGTGCCAGCTTGCTGATCGCAAAGGCGCGGCCCATTTGCATCAGATTCTGAAACGCGTGGATGCACCATCGGCGGCCAAGGTATCGCCGAATGACAAGCCCAAAACGATTCGGGCTTTGGAGGTCTTCTTCCTCACCTCGGTGCCCATCTCGCAGCAGTTTCTGAAGGGCAGGCATGCCTTGGGAGGATTTGAAGTCTTGAAAATTGGACTGAGCCCGCCTCGCAAGCTGCTCTACGAGTTTATTGACCAGAGAGTCGAGCAGATGTTCTCACAAGGACTGCTCGACGAAGTTCAATCTCTATTCGCCCGCGGCTTTGCGCCTGATTTGAAGCCGCTCCAGTCGCTCGGCTACGCTCAAACCATTCGACATCTCAAGGGTGAACTCGGACTCAGAGAGGCGATCTCGGAAACGCAGCAGGAGACTCGGCGTTACGCCAAGCGACAGCTCACGTGGTTTCGGAAGGAGAAGGACATGATCTGGTTCGACGGATTCGGGTCAGACACATCCGTGCGCAGGGCAGTCAAACAGCGTGTGCGAGAATTCATCAAATCTTAGAGCGCCACTGATGCCGGTGCCTTGGCATAGGAGCCTTGCCGGGCCAGGCTGGCCAGCACGAACAAAAGGCTCCATAGCTGCTTCCTTCATTGCGGCACTTCAAAGCATGCGCGAAGATTTCCCGTGCGATTCAGTGGAAGCGACATTAGAATAACAACGTCGTTGTTCTTCTGGCGTCGCTGTTCTACTTTCTGGAGACGAAGATCATGGAAAAAGCTGTTCAGAATATTCAGGATGTTTTTCTGAATAACGCCCGCAAAGAGAAAACGATCACCACGATCTACCTGATCAGTGGAGTGAAGCTGACAGGAAGGATCAAGAGTTTCGATAAATACTCCGTTATCCTGGAATCGAACAACCAGGATCAGCTCATTTTCAAACACGCCATCTCGACGGTCGCGGCCGGCAGGTCTTTCAGCGCCGCCGCGAGCGCCCCGACCAGTGCCGTCCCTGCGACCGAGACAAGCAGTTAGGCCGAGATGACTTCTGCAAATACGCTCCGGGAAAGAGTTCTGCTGGTTGGCTGTGCCCTCAAGAGCTCTTCGAAGACCGCACCTTCCGGATATCCTTTTGTAACCCTCGACGAATCGCTGGATGAGCTGGCCTCGCTAACCGCTTCAGCACGGGGGCAGGTGGTTGACCGCATTGCGCAGGAACGCGCCGTTTACGACCCTGCAACGCTGGTTGGGTCTGGGAAGATCGAAGAGATCAGAAAAAGCCAGCAGCACCTTGCAGCAGACGTCGTGATTTTCGACGAGAACCTTTCGCCAGCACAACAGCGAAATATTGAACGCCAACTAGGTTGTCGTGTGATCGACCGCACGCAGCTTATTCTGGATATCTTCGCTCATCGCGCGAGAACACGTGAAGGAAAGCTCCAGGTGGAGCTGGCTCAGCTGAATTATCTTCTGCCGCGGTTAGCAGGACGAGGAGTGGAGTTGTCGCGCCTGGGCGGTGGTATCGGAACCCGAGGACCGGGCGAAACAAAGCTGGAGACCGACCAGCGCAAGATTCACCAGCGCATCCACAAAATCAAGCAGGGACTGGAACGGGTCCGCGCCCATCGCAGCCTGCACCGAACGTTCCGCAGCTCAATTCCGGTGCCGACAATCTCGCTCGTCGGTTATACCAACGCTGGCAAATCTACTTTGTTCAACGCGCTGACTCGGTCTGAAGCGCTTGCTTCGAGCCAGCTCTTTGCAACGTTAGACCCGCTGTTGCGTCGCGTCCGGCTCCCATCTCATCGCGAAGTGATCCTGTCGGATACGGTGGGTTTCATTCATAAGCTCCCGCCGACGCTGATCTCTGCCTTTCGGGCCACACTGGAAGAGATTGGCGAGGCGAATCTTCTGCTGCATGTCATCGATGTATCAAGTCCCCACAGCCGGCAGCAGCGCGAAACGGTGCTGCGGATACTGGAGGACCTCAAGGTGGCTTCAAAACCGACTCTCGAGGTCCACAACAAGATCGATCGGATTGGAACATTGCCCCGGTTCCCTGCGCATCCTAACGTTGTCAGCATCTCGGCAACTCAAAAATCAGGAATCGACAAGCTTCTTTCTCGCATCGACGACCTCCTGTGCTCGGATCCTCTCATCAAAGCTCGATTTCGTTTCAGTCAAAGGGACGGAAATCTGCTATCCAAACTTTACGCCAGCGGCCGTCTCATCGAGCGCTCCTATGTAGACGACCAGGTTTATGTTGAAGTCGAGGTCCCTCAATCGGTCGTGAATCGGCTAAAAGAGTTTCGAGTCGAGGCCTGAATGTAGTATGGGCGCAGGCTTCAGGGTTTTGCACAAAATCTGTGCAAAACCCTGTGGAAAAATCGTTTGAACTCTCCACGAAAGCCCATTCTGTCTGGACTTTGTCAGATTGCACCTGAAATGGTCAATTCGTAAACTGCAGAAACAAAGGCTTTTATGAGCTCTACTGGTTGAATTCGACGCTGGCAAGGCTCTAATACCTTTCTTGAAGCCATTTGGGAAATTTTCAACAGACTTCCAATGAGTGAATGTAAGAAACCTGCATTGCAGACTTCGAAACACGAACTCTGGTTGTGGATTTCTCGACTGCCGTGCGTATCAGCACGGCCCTCCTCGGCCAGCGTCCAATTCTCCCAATAGCATATGGCTAGGAGTTGAGAGTCCACTGCCGCGTGCACCATCCTGCCTGCTTTTTCCACAATGTCTGCCAGTTCCTGTCTGCTGGCAATGCGTCCGGGAGTATTCATCCGCCATTTTTCGCCGACGCTCTGGACGCAGTTCAGATACAACCTGCTGTTGACACTCTTCCACACGCCGGGATCGATGGATGCCTCTTGATGGTCGGCGCTTCTCGGCAGATGAGCCTGCCTTTTGGGCAGATCACAGCTTCCCTGCAGCATTAGCGCCACGCCATGTTTTCCGCAGCTACGCTACAACAGGAGGCGATGCGATGAACATGGCATCGGGGGAACCAGAAGAGCTTGGCTGGTACGGACCGACTCTAACGGCCTGAGAGGGCATAGGCTGGCACTTGCTCGAAGGGCCCTGGCGCCGCGCTGTGTTCGCTTCAACCAAATAGACTCCATGTAAAACATAGATAAATAACCTCTTAGATATTTATGAATGCTTTTTTTGCCCGGACTTTGGAGTTGAAATCGCCTGGTCGATGTGCTAATTTGCGTTGGACCGGTTGCAGATCCTTTGAGCCCTTCTTCTCCGGCTCATTGACTCTCTTCCTCCTCTCGCGATTCAAACTCCAGGTACCCAGACTCCGAAGCAGGAAATCCACTTCATGGACACGATCAAGAAAGAAGTGCTGAGCAACGGCTTAACTATCCTTACGGAACAGATGCCTCATGTTCGGTCTATTTCAATGGGAGTCTGGCTGAAGATCGGCTCCCGTAGCGAAACTCCCGAGATCAACGGTGTGGCCCATTTCATTGAGCACCTTCTTTTTAAGGGGACTTCGAATCGGACCGCTGAGGAGATTGCCCGGCAAGTCGATTCTATTGGCGGCTATCTGGATGCTTTTACCGCCAAGGAAACCATTTGTTACAGCACCAAAGTGCTTGACGAGCACTTGCCAATTGCCTTCGACATCCTGTCCGACCTGGTGCTAAACCCCAAATTCGACGCCGATGACATGGAAAGGGAGCGGGGAGTAATTCTGGAAGAGATCAAGATGGCAGAGGATACCCCAGACGATCTGGTTCACGAGATCTTCTTGCAGAATTTCTGGAAAGACCAGCCGCTGGGAAGACCCATTTTGGGAACCAAACAGACCGTTGGCAAGCTCGACCGTGAAAGGGTGCTGGACTTCTTCCGCCAGTTCTACACGCCGGACGACCTCATCATCTCCGCTGCTGGGAATCTAGAGCATCGCCAGGTTGTCGATTTGGTCAGCGAGAAATTTGGCGGCGTCGGCAGTTCGCGCAATGGCCACGTGGAAGTTCCAGCGCACACGCACAGCCGCACCAGCATTCGGAATAAGAAAGAGCTGGAGCAGGTGCACATCTGCCTGGGCGTTCCTTCCTACTCGCTTTCCCATGAGCACCGCTATGTGTGCTACCTTCTGAACACTATTCTGGGCGGCGGCATGAGTTCCCGACTCTTCCAAAACATTCGGGAAAAGCAGGGGCTCGTCTATGCGATTTTTTCAGGGTTGAATTCCTACCGCGACACGGGTTGCCTGTCGGTATATGCCGGGACCTCGCTTGAAACAGTGGAGAAAGTGGTAGACATGATCGTTCAGGAGTTCCGCAACCTGAAACGACAGCCCGTAGATTGTGAAGAGTTACGACGGGCCAAAGACTACCTCAAGGGCAGCCTGATGCTGGGGTTGGAGTCGACGTCCAGCCGCATGTCCAACTTGGCGCGTCAGGAAATGTATTTTGGGAAGAACGTCTCACTGGATGAAGTCATAGGCAACATCGAGAAAGTGACCACCGAAGAAATCCAGCATCTCGCTAATACTTTCTTTGACACTCGCCTGATTGCTCTGACCGTGCTCGGCAATGTGGAGGGGCTGAAGATCACCCGAGAACAGCTGGATTGCAACTAGGCCCGGTTGCTGCCCGCAGTTCATCCCTGTGTCAATGGAGCTTGCGAGGCGCTGGAATCCCAGAGACTGACCCGAGGGCGAGCGGGCGACTTGGGTTGGGCCTATTCCGTCTGCTGGCTTTCCCGGCAATCACTAATTAGTCAGACTCCCACCGGGCGCGCGAGCCGAGCGTTGTGATAGGGAGCTGCGACTCGGCAAGTCTTAGATCCGAGACGGCCTCAAGGACAGCAGGACACCTCCCGTCTCTGCGGTTGGTTTCCAATGAGCTATCGCAACAGGCAGGAACAGGATTCTTCTCACCGGCATCAAGGAGAGCTTCAATGAACAGCCATATGAACCGCCGCAAGTTTATCACGGGCACTAGCGCGCTGCTGGGCCTGGGAGGGCTGAGAGTCTCGGCTACGCCGGGCGATGCGTACCCGGAAGAAATCAAGCTTGGAGTGGCGAGCTATTCGCTGAGAAAACTCGGTCGGGCACAAGCGATCGCTGCCATCAAAGAGCTCAGGACGCCCTACGTCAATATCAAGGAGTTTCACTTGCTCTACAAGAGCACTCCTGAGGAACTTGCAGCCGGGCGAAAGGAGTTTGAAGCGGCGGGGTTGAAAATCGTCGGCGGCGGGACGATCAGCTTGCAGAAGGACACCGACGACGATATTCGCAAGTATTTTGACTACGCCAAAATGTGCGGCATGCCGTTAATGGTGATTGCCCCAACCCAGCAGACGATGCCCCGCGTCGAGAAGTTTGTGAAGCAGTACGACATCAAAGTGGCGATTCACAACCACGGGCCCGAAGACAAATTCTTTCCGGCCCCGCAGGATGCGCTCAAGATTGTAGAGAATATGGACCCACGCGTGGGACTCTGCATTGACGTGGGCCACACGGCCCGCACGGGTGTTGATGTCGTCAAGTCGATCGCAGAGGCCGGCCCGCGGCTGCTCGACATGCACATCAAGGATCTGCGCTCGCTGTCTGACAAAGACAGCCAATGCCGCGTCGGAGAGGGTGCAATGCCGATAGCAGCGATTTTCAGGCAATTGCGAAAGATGCGCTTTCAGGGGACTGCGAATCTAGAGTACGAAATCGACGCCGAGAACCCTCTGCCCGGGATGATCCAGTCGTTTGCATACATGCGTGGGGTTCTGGATGGGCTCAAAGGGTAACGTGAGAAACAGCGCTTTGGACTCTTGTGGAACTTCATGGCGTGACTGCCGCGGAAAAGCCTTAAGGCGAGAGGGATAATTGTTCGTTAAGTCCTCCGGCACAGAATTTGGTGCGGGCTCCACCGTTTGGAAGTATCATGTCCGAATCTCCTCGGGAAAAAAGGTAGGCGAGTCGTTCCTGTCACGGAGTTGAGCGAGCTGATGCTGCATTACAGGACCTACGAACTGGGAACGCGGCACGAGTGGGTCGTCTTTGTCCATGGCGCTGGCGGCAGTTCTTCCATCTGGTTTAAGCAGGCCAGAGAATTCAAGAAACATTTCAACGTACTCATGATCGACTTGCGCGGGCATGGAAAGTCTGCCGGTTCCACTGAGACCAGCCGCGCCCGCCGCAGGTATAGCTTTGAAGATATCGGCCGTGAAATCCTGGAAGTTCTCGACCACCTCCGTATCCAGGCGGCACACTTCGTCGGGATTTCTTTAGGTACGATCATTATCCGGACGATTGGCGAGATTGCGCCAGCGCGCATCAGTTCGATGATCCTAGGGGGAGCCATCACGCGTTTGAATTTCCGGTCCAACTGCCTTGTTTTCCTCGGTAATTGTATGAAGCGATTCGTGCCCTATCTTTGGCTGTACAAGCTGTTCGCCTGGATAATTATGCCGAAGAAGCGGCATGAGCAGTCGCGCCTACTGTTCATCAACGAAGCCCGGAAGCTCTGCCAGAAGGAGTTTGTTCGCTGGTTCAAGTTGACCTATGAGATCAACCCCCTGCTGAACTACTTTGAGGAGAAAGAAATCCCTGTACCGACTCTCTATCTGATGGGGGAGGAAGATTACATGTTCCTCCCGCCTCTGAAGCGGATTGTTGCGAAGCACAAACACTGCATCCTTAGAGTGCTGGAAAAGTCCGGCCATGTCTGTAACGTTGACCGGCCCGATCTCTTCAATTTCTTCTCCATTTCCTTTATTAAAGAGCAACTTCAGCCCAAGTCGGTGGCCGGCTAACGCACGAATCGGCAGCCCGGAAAACCTGTAGGAGGCCTGGGGATACGGCTCCCAATTCTGTGTTCGCCGTTTGTCGAATGGAACGCTTTGTTGCCGAGTGCACTCCCACTACACTTAAGGAGCCTTGATGCGAATCACCGACGTTCAGGTCTACTACCTCCGTCAACCGAACGTGAAGGAACAGTGTGATAGCGGGCAGGATGCGCTCATTGTGAAGGTATTGACTGATTCCGGGATCCACGGAATCGGCGAAGTGGATTCCTCTCCTCTGGCTGTCAAAGGCGCGATCGAGTCTCCCTTCTCACACACCACGGCCTGCGGCTTGCGCGAGCTGGTGCTGGGGGAAGACCCTTTCGAGACCGAAAAAATCTGGCACAAGATGTATCGCGGCAACATCTATGGCGGCCGGCGCGGCGCTGGACTGCACGCGATGAGCGGAATCGACATAGCTCTTTGGGATATCAAGGGAAAGGCTCTGGGGATGCCGGTCTGGAAGCTGCTTGGCGGTGGTTTTCACAGGAAGATCCGCTGCTATGCCAGCGTGTTGTTCGGACCGACTCCGGCAGCCACCGGAGAACTGGCAGCCCGGCTGAAGGACCGGGGCTTCACAGCGGTCAAGTTTGGGTGGGACCCCATGGGGCGCGACCGAGAGACCGATGTGGCTCTGGTTCGCGAAGCCCGCAGAGGACTGGGCAAGATCCCGGACTTGATGATCGACGCCGGCCTCGTCTGGGATGCGAAGACGGCACTGCAGCGTGCTCGCGCTTTCTCCGAGCACGACATCTTCTGGCTAGAAGAGCCTCTGAGGGCTGACGACTACGAAGGCTATCGACGACTGTCGGAAGCCACCGATGTTCGCATTGCCGCGGGCGAGGAGGAAAGCAACCGATTCTCGTTTCTGGAACTGATGGACAGAGGCAAAATCGATGTTGTTCAGGTGGATCTCACTCGTTGCGGTGGCTTCACAGAAGCGCGCAAGATCGCCAGTCTTGCCGAGGACAGAGGCCTGCCGTGCGTGAACCATGGGTTCACCACCTACGTCAATATCGCGGCTGCGATTCACTTCCTGAACTCCATTCCGAATTCTTTCATCATGGAGTATGTGGCCGAGGAAGAGACTACGCTGCGCGACCAGCTCACCCGTCAGAGCTTTGTAGAGAAGGACGGTTATGTGACAGTCCCCGACGCACCCGGACTGGGCGTGGAGCTGAACGAAGAGGGTATAAAGCGCTATCGGGTGATGTGAAGGCGGCCTAGCCCAGTGCCAAACCCGACTGCGAACTGCCGCCCACTATGTCCCTGTCCAAGTCAAGCGTTGGCTTGATTGCCGCCAGCGCGGCCGCTCTGCTCTGGGCCATTTCGGGAGTCTGCGGGAAGGTCCTGATGACAGGCTCCCTTTCTCCCGCGCGGCTCGTGTTTTACCGGTCAACCCTGGGGACCCTGCTCCTTCTACCGATTCTCCTCTGGCACGACCCATCCCTTCTGAAGCTTCCCTTGCGCCGCCTGCCCTTCTTTCTCGTGATGGGCACAGCTGGCCTGGCCCTCACTCAGTTCACATACTACTCAGCCATCCAGTCCCTGAGTGTTGGACTGGCCATTCTGCTTCAATACCTGGCACCGCTGTGGATTGTTCTTTTCGAGCGGCTGTTCTCGCGAATTCCGATCACTCCCGTCAAAGCCGCCTCACTGATTCTGGCTCTAGCTGGCTGCGGCATGGTTTCCGCCGGCATGGCCGGAAACTTTCGATGGGGCACCGGTGGCGTCCTGTTGGGAATTGCAGCAGGAGTTAGCTTCGCAGCCTACGGCTTGATGACCAAGCATGCTTTGAAGTCGCATCGTGAGTTGACGGTGCTCTTCTATAGCCTCCTGGTGTCGGCAGTTTTCTGGGCGCTGTTTGGGCCAGACCCCTGGCAGCCACTCTTGGAGATCGGGGCTCTCAAATACTGGATGATCGGTTATGTGGCAGCTTTTGGAACCGTTGCTCCCTTTCTGCTGTTCACCTACGCCTTGAGACACCTGCAGGCCAGCCACGTCAGCATCACGAGCACTCTCGAGCCCGTCATTGCTGCATTCATTGCCTGGGTTTTTCTTGACGAGACGCTCACGGGACTACAGCTAGCGGGGGGAGGGTGTGTCTTACTGGCAATTTATCTGTTGCAGAGGCCTGAGGCTTAAGACAGCAGAGTGACGATCCCCGTGACTCGTTATCTGCCAATCGAAGGTAGAAAAAGACGGCTGTTTGCTGGCCTCGGGCCCCAGGTCTCAAACCTCAGCTCTTAGGCCTCAAGCCTTCCGTCTCAATATCCTTTGTCGATACCATCAATCTGCTTCCGAATCAATGCAGCCAGCGCGTCGTCGGGATGGAAGCGGAGGAACTCGCGCAACTCCCGAACGACCAGTTGCGGCTTTTTCTGTCGCTGATAGATATCGGCCAGAGTCAGTTGCGGAAAGCTGAAGTGCTGTGGATCTAGCTCTTTGGTGCGCAGCAGGTAGTTGACAGCTTTGTCGTCTTCCTTCACGTTGACATAGCTGACACCTAGTTGGGCATTGGCCAGCGCATCCAAGGGCTTCGCGGCAACCGCTCGCTGGTTGATTTCCACGGCTTCCTTGAATCTTCCTAGGGCGATGAGAGTTCCGCCCAGGTTCACCAGCGGAGCAAAGGCAGTGGGATCTCTTCCGAGTGCCTCGCGAAAGTACTGCTCTGCTTTAGGAAACTCCTTCTGAATGTGGTAGACCGTGCCAATGCGGTTGATCGCTGCGACAAAATGGGGGGCAATATTTACTGCTTTTTCGAGCAGTTCAATCCCCTTCTCTATTTCCCCTTTTGAAAACCTCTTCTCCGCCTTTAGATAGTAATTCCGGGCCTTCTCAGGAACTGAAAGCTCACGAACTGAAACCACATCTGGTCTCTGCCGCGTCGCGAGGGACTGACCAGGCTCGACCATCACCACTTGGTGTACGCGGCCCTTTGAGTCGGCAAGGCTGTGCGATACTTCAACCGTGGAGCGTTTCTCGCCCTTCCGGCGAACTTCCACGTAGAGAGAATAAGTGCCTGGCAGAAGCTTCTTGAATTTGAACTTCCCGTCAAAATTGGTCCAGGTATACGAAGAATACGGTGTAGTGGTTCCATGCAATGCAACGTAAGCAACCAGCCGACGGGGTTTGACTGTTTGCTGCAGGCGCACTTCGCCAGTCAGTTCGAACCTTTCCCTGGGTCTCGCGGTTTCGGCTGCTGAAGAAGAAGACTCCAACAAACAAAACCCGACAAACAAAGATGAAAGGAGATGTCTGGTTGAGAAACGATTCATTGACGAGAAACCCATCTGTAGCCCCAGAAGTGGCTCGCTTCGGTATTGCTAATTGTAGAAACAGCAAGAGCCGCGCGTCCAATGAATAATCCTGAAGATAATAGTTCAGCCAGCGAGATACGGAGACGAAAAAAGTCTGGCGTGTACCAGCTTTCTTCGTTTCTTGTAGATTGCTGGTTTGGCACGCAACTGTCTGCAGATGAAGTACTTGTCAGGCTCTCGAACCTTAAGGGCAGCGTCCCAATTCCAGAGCAGCACACCTGTGCCATAATGCCGCTTGCATGGCAATTCAGATTGACGACTCTACCAAGACAATCACGCTCAGCGTCCGCGACCTTTGCGGGGCTGAGGCCACTGGCGGGAGCCTGAATCTTTCCCCTCTCTCAGGTGCGCGCAATGAGATCGGACGCGAGATCCACAGTGCGCATCAGGCAACCCAAGCCGTTGCAAAGCCGGCTTACCGCAAAGAACTCTCGTTGCGGTATACGATGAATCATGGCGAGTATCCGGTCGTGATTCATGGCCGGGTCGATGGCGCTTACGAGGAACGTGGGCAGACAGTGATCGAAGAGATCAAGTCAGTGCTCAGCGTCGCAGCTCCATTTGAGTCCGCAAGCATTCCTGATATTTATGCTCTGCAGCTCAAGATCTATCTCCACTTGTGGAAACAGATTCACCCCGACGAGGTCGTGACCGGCCGGTTGACCCTGATTAGTTGCGAACCGGAACGAGTACTGACAGTCGCCATTGAGCCGGACTCCCAAACGGTTGAAGCACTCATTCGAGAGCGGCTGCAGCAAGCCGTAAAGGAATACGAAGCCAGCTGCAGGCTCCGAACTCTCAAACAGGCTGCCAGTTCCCTACGCTTTCCTTTCCCACAAATGCGCAAGTACCAAGACCGGATGGTCGAGGCCATCGACACAGCGCTGGCCGAAGGGCGCAGCCTGCTAGTGTCGGCACCCACCGGAATCGGGAAGACAGTGGCAGCACTCTATGCCGCCCTTCGGTTCGCGGCAAGGAACCGACTCTCAATCTTCTTTCTCACTTCCAAAACAACACAGCAACGGATTGTTGCCGACACGCTTCGTCTTTGGGATGCAGGGACAGCACCAGGACGGTCTCTCCTGGACAGCCTCATTTTGCGTTCGAAGGACAAAAGCTGTGCGAACGATGTGGTCTTTTGCCATGAGGCGCGCTGCCCATACGCCAAGGATTTCTTCGGGAAGCTGAGCGAGTCAAACGCGCTGCAGAGTTTGTTGGGGAACGGACTCATCACTCCCGAGAGGGTCTACGCGAAAGCTATAGAGCACGAGCTCTGCCCATTTGAGCTCTCGTTGGAGCTGTTGGAGAAGGTGGATGTGACCGTTTGCGACTATAACTACGTTTACGACCCTCGCGTCGCACTCGAACGTCTGACAGACAGAGCTCGCCGCCGGGCCATTCTGATCGTTGACGAGGCACACAATCTGTATGGACGGGCCCGCGAATACTATTCACCGCAGATCGATCTGGCTCCAATTCAGCAGCTACGGAGAAGTGTTGAGCTTGTCTCAAAGGCAGGCGGCAATGAAGCCAGTCAAGCGGAGTTCCTGTGGCCGCAGTTCACAAAGCACGAGGCATCGTTTCAACCCTCTTCGCCGAAAGGGACATGGCACTTAGAATCAGGTGAAAAGCAGAACCCACCTATACCCCGTGAATCGAGACTCCCAGTGCCTTCCTTCCTCGAACGGCTCGCTGCGTTTCTTGGGCAGATTGAGGCCTATTTCGGGGAGCTTATAGAGTCGGGTCCCGAAGTGAGTGAATCGGGCCAGGCGGTTCTTTCGCTAGATCAAGATTTCTTTCAGAAGTTACGCACAGAACTGGACGAGTTGATGCGGCACTACCTCCTCTACAAACGCCGTTCCGGAGAGCTCCAGGATGAAGATAAGCTGCTCGAGTGCTTTTACCGACTCTCGGATTTTTGCAGAGTGCTGGAAATGCAAGGTGACGAACTTGTGCAGGTGATCGACATCGGTGGGTCTTCGCCTCGACTGAAGATCGTCTGCCTGGATCCGGCGCCGCAGCTCGCCAAGGTGAACCGCGGGTTTCACTCCGTGATTGCAATGTCGGCAACGCTGTCACCAATGGAATTCTATCGGGACGTGCTGGGATTCGATCGCGATACGCAGCTGCTGTCCCTGCCTTCGCCGTTTCCGCCGGAACATCGCAAGGTCGTCATCGTTCCTCAGGTCTCCACAACCTACCGGCAGCGCACCGGTAGCCTGCCCGCTATCGCAAGAATCATTGAAGAAGCAATAGCCATCCGTCCCGGCAACTACTTTGCCTTCTTCCCAAGCTTCGAGTTCCTCAGGGAAGTGGCCGGCCTTTTGAAGCCTCCCGACTATGAGGTGCTCATTCAAAGCCCCTACATGCCCGATCACCACCGCAGTGCGCTGCTCGAGAGGCTTGACGAAAAGGGCAAGTCCCACTTAGTGCTGGCAGTGCAGGGCGGGGTGTTTGCCGAAGGGGTCGACTACCCCGGCGAGTTGGCTGTCGGCGCTATCATTGTTGGGCCTGGCCTGCCGAAGGTGTCTTTCGAACAGGAGTTGATGCGCCTCTACTACGAAGAATGCGGTTCTAACGGTTTTGAGTATGCCTATCTCTACCCGGGCATGAATCGGGTAGTCCAGTCAGCGGGGCGGGTGATTCGCACTGAAACGGATCGCGGGGTCATTCTGCTTCTGGACAAGCGATTCACTTATGAGAACTATGCTCGGCTTCTGCCGCGCGATTGGTACGACGCATCTCCGGAGGAACTCTTCGTCAAGGACTATCGCAAAGCACTCTCCGCGTTCTGGCATGAGGCATAGGCGAAGGTTGAGGCAGAATCGCAGAGATCTGAGTCATTTGAAGCCTCTTGAGTGAGTCATCTCCAGCGACCCCACCCCGAACGCTCACCTCGGCATTGGACGCGATGCTTTTCACGTTTCTCTTTTGAGAAGCCGTGCTTTCGGCTGTGCTGCAGACTTGGAAGACATATCAAGGCGTGCTGAGCAGAAAAGCCCCGTCGCCAGTGCGCTCGCCCGGCTGGCTGCCGTCGTTGATGACCGCATACGCGATGAAGGGATTGTTTCCAGAGACTCGAATGACACGGGCGTAGCCCTGCTGTGTGCCTGGGGCGTAAAGGGAAAGAACGGAGCTGATCTGGCTCCAAGACCGCGAAGCCACCGTGATGTCTTCGACGGTTGCTACCAGGCTTCCAGAGGACCCGCTGTAAATCTCGATTCGGAACCGGCCGCTGCTGGTGTCAACTTCTCCTGTGTTCACAATGGCCAGATTCGTCCGGTTTTCCGCGTTCTGCAACAACCCGTGCACCCAGGCGCTACTGGACGACGCCATTCCATTCGGGATGCCGCTATAGAAGAGACCAAAACGGCCAGTGATTCCAGGGGAGCTGGTTCTGGCCGCCACAGCGATGCCTGCAAGATCGCCACCTATCGGAGTCACAATCAGCGGGCCCACCAGTGAAGAACCTTTGGGGCCGATTCCGGCCACACCCATGTCTCGCAGTTTCTGTACAAAGTCTGACAGGATAACCTGTTCGGAGGGCAACAGCGTCATCGCGAATCCGGCCGTGGAGTTGGGGGCCTGTATGCTCGACGCGACATAGCTGCATTGCAGACTCTTGGAGCTGCTGTTCCAGTTGGTGAGCACGAGCTCACTGGAAAAGTCATTGACCTCGACCACCACCGGAAGAGTCAGCTGGGTCCTGCCACTGAGTGATGCCTCCAGAATCGGCGGAACAAATGAGCCGTCGGAATTGAGCTGATCGTTAATCACCCCGTAGGCGTAGAAAGGCGCGCTGCCGCTAACACGCTCCACGCGAACATAGCCGTTGTTGAAGGAGAATCCGTTGGACTGGAGAATGCCGGAGAACTGCACGAATCCTCCTGGAGCCAGAACCTGATCCGGAAGAGTAACTGCCTGGCGGTTGAGAGGATCCCCCGAATTGACCGTGACCCTCAGACTGATGCTGCCCTCTGCAGCGCCTCCGGTGTTCTGGAGCGCCACATTCGAGCGATCCTGCTGATTCTGCCGCAACCCGGCCAGGATAACGGGACCCGAGAGCGCCTGGCTGCCAGTCACCGCCGAGTAAGCCAACCCTGCCCGACCTCCATCCACTGAAGTCGTTGTTCGTACGCTGACGCCGCCGTCTGAGACGGGGGCAAGGCCGGAGAAGCCGACCGTCAGCGTCCCTCCCTGATTTCCTGTAGCGGGGATAGGCAACCCCAGGGATCGCAGATAGCTGATGGCATCGGGTACCACTCGCTGCTGGCGGGCGCCCAACGCGTCAGCGGCCGCCCCGGCTCCACTGCCAAAAGCGGGAGCATACGTGAAGGTCAAGGTGACGTTCTGGTTTCCTCTGTTGGTCAACGTCATTTCCGAGGTGAAATAAGATCCATTCATTCCTGAGGAAGACAGGACGACGGGAACGAAGAGTGTGATTTCTCCACCGCCGCCTGAGGAACCCGCGGCCTGAGTGATGGTCACGGTCTGGTTGGCAACAACAATCGACCCGATCCTCGAACTCGATCCAGAATTGGGGCCAGCTGAAAAGCTCACAGTGCCATTGCCGCTGCCGCTGCCGCCGGAGGTGATGCTGATCCAGGTACTGGAGCTTACAGACGTCCAACCGCAGCTGCCCGGCGCGCTCACAGTAAAGCTTCCACTGCCGCCAGCCGCGTTCATCGTTTGGCTGGTCGAGCTCAGCGAAAAGCTGCATGGAGTCACCACAAAATTCGAGGCGCTGGTGGCGCTGCTCGACGAAGTCGTCACGCGGATCAAACCGGTGCTGGCAGAGGACGGAACCTGCGCCACGATCTGGGAGGCAGAAGGCGTCGTATAGCTGGCGTTGGTGCCGTTGAACTGCACCGCAGTCACTCCGGCGAATCCGGTTCCCTGGATCGTCACTTGGGTACCTGCAGCCCCGGAAGAGGGCGAGAAGCTGCTGATGGTGACACCGCTTCCAGCTGTCGTGGCATTGGCCTCGTTCGAGAACCCTGAGTCGGAAGAACCGTTGGTGGCGGCAACTCGATAGTAATACGCCGTGCTTGGGCTCAGCCCGCTGTCGGCATAAGTCATCACACTGGCGACCGTCTGGCCTACCTGCGACCAGGTGCCGGAGGACCCGGTCTTGCGCTGGATCTTGAAGCCAGTGATCCCCGATCCACTGTGCTGCCACGAGAGCGAAAGCTGCGAACTGGAAACAGAACTTGTGGTCAAAGCCGTGGGCGCTGCCAGCGACTGTTGCTGGCCGAGACACCCCGAGTTCTGACTGACGTGGGTGCCTATCTGGTCCCGTGAAAACGGGCAGAAGGAGAAGCCCGTGCCGATGGAACTGTTCATAACGGTGTTGCCACAGTCGCTCTGCCCGGGATTTGCGGAGCTGACATGATCGGCGCCGAAGTTGTGCCCCATTTCGTGAGCCGTCAGAATCGACTTGGCCGGCGTGCCAGTCACGCGCTGTGAAACCCCATAGGCGTAACTCTTGGTGCATGACACGCCTTTCCAGGCGATTCCCACTGTGCTTCCATCCATGTTCTTGCCGGTCCACATGTGAGCCAGGTCATAGTTCACGCTGGAGAAGTTGCTGTTCCAATGGCTGGTGAACTCCTGCAGGATGGTGGACGGCGCGGTGGAGGAGTAGGGATCTGATGCCGTATTCCAGCTGTGTTGGTACACAACCTCGAAGGTCAGGCCGAGCTCCGTCTGATAGACGCCCTCCACTTGATTCAGGATGTCGAGAATTTCGCTGGCAGCGTTTTCAGAACTGCCAAGCGCCGTGACGTACTCGTAGTCAGCCTCCGTTGCCAGTTCCACCGTGTAGGTCGTGGCGGCATCCGCTACGATAGGAGCGACGAATTCCATCACTTCCACCAGGTGTTCAGGTGTGGAGAGTCCGCAATCGCCCAGGGAGGCCGATCGAATATCTGAACGCTCATAGGCAACCATATCGCCCTTCAGCGCCTGCGAGGAGTAGCGGCTCAAAGGCTCGACGAAATACCATTCTTCCGGCGTCAGAATCACGGCTTCCAGCGTGCCGTCGACAAAGCTGACACGTGCCTGTCCCTGCTCGTTGCGTAGCGTGCCTCGAAAAGTGCGCACAGCTGGCCGAGGCAGCAGCCGGCTCTCGCCATTGGGAAGCGACTCAACCGACTGGTACCGGGCTGCGCGCAGGTCGCGCGGCTCCAGCAGCACCTCAAAGGACCGGTCACGGACTTGAAGCGTAACCGGCTGCCCAGCGAGGGTCTCTCGCAGAAGCTCGTCCGCATCCAGAAACTGAAATTGATAGTTGATGAGGTACTGATCCAGCGTGTGTTGGGCAGGGCTGCTCTTTTGAGCTGCCCGCACGGTGGGAAGTACCTCCGACAACAGAAGACTAAGGCACAAGCTGAGTGCCAACAGAGTCCATCGTGTCTTCTCGATGAAAGCTATCATTTGACTAATTTCCTGAGGCGAGGAACTAAACGTCCCGCGGCCTCCTGGGGGTGCGTTGCCACCGTTCTCTAGCAGCAATGCCCGGTCCAAATGGGGTCCGCACCGGCTGCTCAAAAACGTAATCAGCGGACCGCTTAACGTGACCGTGCGTCGGTAATCGGAAGGGAATCTGGGTCACTGTTAGGAAAGGTCCTAATTCCCTGTCCTCAGTCTCTTGGTGGGCATCTTCTGACTGCCGGATCAGCTTGGGAAAGCAGTCCGTCTGACCAGAACGGCAGAATTTGCCCGGTCCCGCCATGAAGACGAATTTCGAGGGTGTCTTGCGCGGAACAATCTGGTTACTCGGCGGTTCCTGGCAAGCGGGATGTCCCCTGGCAGCCGCAGCCACGAGTTTCATCGAGTTTGGCTTCGGAACCCAGTGGGAAAAGGCTTGGGTCGAGAGTGGAAACTAGGATGGAAAAATTGGGGTCACCGCGCTTGTCGCGGCAGAGGGCCCGAGTATGAGAATTGATTCTGGGACTTACGTCCTCAGGGTCCGCTGCGCAAGTCGCGATAACAGGAAGGTCTGGGTTGGTCATAATCAGGATCTTGCCTCGGTCCTCGAGTTGTCTGCATCGTCAATGACCTCGCTCGAGGCGGCAACCCGTTTGGCGATCCTGTGGACTCGATGGGGAAGAGCTGGGATTAGATCTTGAGCAGACCGGTCTTTTCTTTCGAAAAACCAAGTCGAAGTGGGGCCAGCCCTCTACTCGATTCCCGATGCGCCAGCGGGCGCACCCAAGGTCTTCGTTGTCATGGCAGTCGCCTTTTGAAAAAGTGGCTCGGCTCGCCCGCACCGCTATTCCAAATATTCAAGGAGGCGCATCAGGCAGCTGGCTGGATCTATTCCAGTTGTCTGAAGATGAACTTCGGCGGCTGCGGGTGGCTCGTATTCACTGTCGATGCCGGTAAAGTTCTTAAGCTCGCCACGCCTTGCTTTAGCGTACAACCCTTTTGGGTCGCGCCGCTCGCACTCGGCCAGCGGCGTATCCACAAATACCTCAACAAATTCTCCCTTGGCAAACAGTTCCCGCGCCAGACGTCGCTCGGAACGGAAGGGGGAAATGAAGGACACCAGCACAATCAGCCCCGCGTCAACCATCAGCTTGGCCACTTCCGCTACCCGGCGGATGTTCTCCACTCGATCGGCTTCAGTAAAGCCCAAGTCCCGGTTCAAACCGTGGCGCACATTGTCGCCATCTAGAATATAAGTGTGTTTGCCTTCCTTGTGCAGGCGCTTCTCCAGCAGATTAGCGAGTGTGGATTTGCCCGAGCCGGACAGCCCCGTGAACCACACGCAGCGGGGCGCCTGGTGTTTGATGGTAGCTCGGGACTGCTTGTTGATTTCCAGCGCTTGCCAATGAATGTTCGAGGCGCGGCGCAAAGCAAAATCGATCATCCCTGCTCCGACCGTCTCGAAGGTGAGTTTGTCAATGAGGACGAAACCGCCCAGGGTGCGATTGAGTGCATACGGCTCAAACACCAATGGCTGGTTGGTTGAAAGATTCACCACAGCTATTTCATTCAGCGCCAGGTTCTTGGCTGCCAGATGAGCACCGGTGTTGATGTCCTCGCGATATTTGATTTCGGTGATGGTGGCGGTCACTTCTTTGTTGTGCAGCTTGAGCAAGTAGGGTCTCCCCGGCGACATCGGATGCTCAGCCATCCACAGCAGTTTCGCCTCGAACTGGTCGGCCACTTCAGGCGGACCCTCAGCGGCGACAATCACATCGCCGCGACTCACGTCCACTTCATCAGCCAGGACCAGCGTCACCGCGTCACCTGCTTCGGCCTCATCGAGTCGCTGCTGCCAGAACACGATTTCCTTCACCCGGCTGGCCACGCCCGAGGGCAGCACCCGAATCGGATCACCCGGTCTGACGCGCCCCTCGGCAATGCGCCCGCAGAAACCCCTGAAGTCCAAATTCGGCCGGCTTACCCACTGCACCGGCATGCGAAAAGCTTCGCGCTCCTGAGCAGCATCTACTTGCACGGCATCCAGATAGCCCACTAGCTGTGGCCCGGCGTACCAGGGCATGCGAGCGCTGCGCAGCACCACATTGTCGCCTTCGAGCGCCGAGAGTGGAATTGCCTGAATGGACACAAACTGGCAAGCGGACGCAAACTGCCGGTAGTCGTCCTCGATCTGGTGGAAAACTGCTTCCTCAAAATCCATCAGGTCCATTTTGTTAACGGCCAGCACGACATGGCGAATGCCCATCATCGAAACGATGCGGCTATGGCGCCGGGTTTGCGTGAGCACCCCTTTGCGAGCATCAATAAGGATGATGGCCAGTTGTGCTGTGGATGCTCCAGTGGCCATGTTGCGCGTGTACTGCTCGTGGCCTGGCGTGTCAGCCACGATGTAGCGCCTCTGGTCGGTGGCAAAGAAGCGGTAAGCCACGTCGATGGTGATGCCCTGCTCACGCTCAGCCTGGAGACCATCCACCAGCAAAGCAAAGTCTATTTTCTCGCCCTGAGTGCCATACTGCTTCGATTCGCTTTCGAGCGCTTTCAACTGGTCATCGAAAATGCTCTTGCATTCGTGCAGCAGCCTTCCGATGAGTGTGGATTTCCCATCATCCACACTGCCGCAGGTAATGAATCGCAATGTGTCTTTGTCACGCTGAGCCGCCAAGAATGTGGCGATGTCTCTAGGTTGCAGGTCTGCCATCAGAAATAGCCCTCCTGCTTTTTCTTCTCCATCGAGCTAGGCTGGTCCCCATCAATCAGGCGGCCCTGGCGCTCGGAGGAGCGTGCGTTGAAAGTTTCTGCCAGGATTTCCTCGAGTGTGGTCGCCGCGCTCTCGATAGCACCGGTGAGCGGATAACAACCCAGAGTGCGAAAACGCACGCGGCGCATCTCGGGTACTTCACCTGTTTCAAGGGGAAGCCGGTCATCATCGACCATGATCCAGGTGTCACCTCGGCGCACCACGGGGCGCGGCTGGGCAAAGTAAAGCGGCACTATCGGAATCGCTTCCTGATGGATGTACTGCCAGATGTCCAGCTCAGTCCAGTTGGAGAGGGGAAAAACTCGAACGCTCTCGCCGGGTCGAGTACGGGTGTTGTAGAGGTTCCACAACTCGGGGCGCTGCGCTTTGGGCTCCCATCGATGGCCTTTGGCGCGAAAGGAAAAAATTCGTTCCTTTGCACGGGATTTCTCTTCATCGCGGCGAGCGCCTCCAAACACCACGTCGAAGTTCTGGGCGTCCAGCGCTTGCCTGAGAGCCTGAGTTTTCATGACATCGGTATAGTAACTGGAGCCGTGATCAAATGGATTTATGCCGGCGCTGCGGCCTTCTTCGTTGGTATAGACGATCAGTTCCATGCCGGACTCGGCCGCCATCCTCTTCCTGTGGGCATACATGTCTCGAAACTTCCAGGTAGTGTCCACGTGCAACAGCGGGAAAGGAGGCGTCGCTGGGAAAAAAGCCTTTCTTGCCAGGTGCAGCATCACCGAGGAATCCTTCCCAATTGAATAGAGCATCACGGGCTTTGAAGCGCTAACCGCACCTTCTCGGATGATTTCAATTGCTTCTGACTCCAGCGACGAAAACAATTTCCTGGTCTTGTATCTCATGATCTGCCCTTTGCAGAGAACGCTCCTAATGTGTGCATGCGCGTTTCGTCGAAGTTGTTCACTGAGCGGCGCGAATTGGCTTTCATTGTGGGAATGGTTACCGGGCTCGATAACGTCGTCAAGAACTTATCGGCTTCAGGCATTGTCATCTCCAGTTCATTCAGTTCACAGCCAATCCATATCCGGGCATGGACTGCGTAGTTCATTCGGTCGAGTCATTCGCTTGCATGCGGATTGAGGGATCACTTTGATTCTGGACCGGCGGTTCACTTTTGAGAACCCGTGCACGGCGGCGCTCTCGGTACCAGGTATCTCGAGGTAAACTGTTGTTCAAGGATTACCGCTAGGCACTGTCGGCGTTCTGGAATGAAAAGAAGGGGAGGCCCAGTCCATGAGGTTACTAGGCTGAGCCCTGTCACGAAAATCTGGAGATCTACCGGCTGACGTAGATCGTGAGGCGCTCGCCAACCTTCAGGCTATTACTTTCCGCAAGGTTATTCCAATCGCGAATGGAGTCGACGGTGGTCTTGTAATTGGTGGCAATCGTGTACAGCGTATCCCCGCGCTTAACGCGATGAACCACGCGGACCGGTTTTGAATTCGGCGCCACAGCGGGCGTTTCGGCTTTCTTCGGTGCGGCGTTCGCCAAAGCTGCGGCCGCTGCCGGGGAATTGATTGAGAGGACGCGCCCAGGACGGAGTTTGGCGTTTGCACGCAAGCGATTCCATTTGCGGACCTGCAGGACAGTGACGTCAAAGTCTCGCGCAATGCTAGCCAGAGTGTCGCCGCGCTGCACGCTGTAGCGGATGCGCGAGCCTTGATCTGACATGCCAGCAGAGGTTCCACGGCCGGGGGTCACGGGAATAATCAACTTGTCGCCGAACTGCAGCCGGGCATCCTCGCTGAGGTTGTTTGCCTGCGCGATTGCCGCGCCCGTCGTTCGATACCTTCGGGCGATCTGTGACAGCGTTTCGCCCTCATCCACGCGGTACTTGCGCCAGTTTACCCGCTTGTCTTCGGGAATAGCGGCAATCTCCAGGATCAACTCTTCCCCCCTGCCGTGCGGAACGTAGAGATTGAAGTCAGGGTCATTATTGGGTGTACTCAGTCGTTTTACATGTGGGTTCAACTCCTGGACCTCAGCCAGCGAGAGATCGAGTGACTCGGCGACCAAGCGCAGATCGATGGCACTCGAAAGCGGAACCTTCTCGTACTGGCTCGGCGGATCGGGTATCACATCGAATCCATAGCGGGCCGGATCCTTGGAGACGATCGTCATAGCCAGGATAATGGGCACATAGTTCTTGGTCTCGCCCGGAAGGTTGTTTCGCTTCATCAGCTCCCAGTAGTCGGCATAACCCGTGTAGGCCACGGCCCGCTCCACGCCGTTCGGCCCCCAGTTGTAAGCCGCCATCACCAGCAGCCAGTCGCCAAACTGTGCGTAGAGGTCCTTAAGGTGGCGTGCCGCCGCGCGCGTCGACTTCTCCGGGTCAGAGCGCTCATCGACCCACCAGTTCTGGCGCAATCCATAGAGTGAACCCGTGGCGGCGCCAAACTGCCACAGCCCTTTGCACCTGGCGCGCGAGTATGCCAGCGGTTTGAAGGCACTTTCGGCCTGACAAAGATATAGCAGGTCCTGCGGGAGACCCTCTTCAGCGAGAATCCGCGAGATCATCGCTTTATAGCGTCCGGCGCGCTGCATGCCCGCTTCCATCGTCTTGCGCCCTCGCCCCTGGAAATAATCCAGATAGCGCAGCACGAGGTCATTGATAGGCAGAGGCAGATCATGCTCAGTCTGCTGGACCGTTTGCTCGGCCAACTGCTTCGACTTGGGGTCGAACGTCAGTGGCACTTCACCGGTGGCAATTTCGTCGAGTGGGGCCTTCTCAACCTTCTCCTCATTAAAGCCGTCCCCTGCCTTCAGCGCTGCCAGCTCATAGTTGTAAATACGATCGAGCAGCCCTTCGTAGTGGCGTTCCAGCCTCTCTTCCTGGCCTACGATGGCACCCGAATGGAGCACGACCTCGAGGGACTCATCGAAGTCCCTTTTCGCTTTCTCCAGGAATCCCGCCTTGAGATTCTTCTCTCCACGTTCAAAATGGGCTAAGGAAACTTTAATGAGGGTATCGATGGGATCAACAACAGGCTGCTGCTCAATGATGGAGAGAACCTGCTTTGCCGGCGTTTCCGGCAGGGTGGGCAGGACCGTTTCCACCGGGGGCTTGGGGACCTCGGCTACAGGTGCCGTCGCCACCGGCGCCTTCTGCTGGGGTGTCTTGCAGGAGACGGCCAGGAAGCCGGCGAGAGGCAAGACCGTGGCCCAGCGAAGCACCTGTTTCGGATTTCCCATCCTGCCACCTCCAGATCGGCTTTCGAATCATCACGGGAGCACCGGGAGACACGCAACCCCGTGAAATGACCTTTTCGGCTTTTTGGCTGCAAGGAATTAGCCTGTCTGCTCGGAAGAGATGCTCGAAGCAGGAGGAGTGGCAGACAGATTCAGCCAGGAATGAACCTAACTACAACCCATTGATCCGCAAACCCATGCTACCGATTCCTGAGGCGGGCAGTCAACACTTTTGGCCGGAATTCTGGAGACTGCTAATGCGAGTTTGGCTGCTCCGCGGGGTTTTCTCGGTATTCCATCTCCTCCCGGCAGCACATACAAAGCCCAGGGGCGTGGGTCGTGATACTGCAGACCTCACAGAAGTAGTGAAAGTCGTAGAGACTCCCACTCCTCATGAGCTGGGCTCTGATCAACTCGAACACGCTCGAAGCTGGTGCGGGGCGCAGCGTTAGCCTGAACTCTCGTGTTTGAAGACGTTTCTCGAAAAACAGAGCATCAACGTTCTCGTGCTTCTTGAGAGAGTACAGCTTCCCTCCTGGCACTCGCAGCCCAAAAGTTCCAGGTGATTCACCACATGGCATCTCTTTGGAGAAGGCATCCAGGCAGACCAGCGTCCCGGTCACAACCAGGTTTGCCTCAGCCGGTTTTTGGGCCTCCGATGCAGGCAAGGCCCGACCGGGCAAAAAAGCCAGACTCAAAACGAGGCTATATCGAAACGCTGTTTGCATGACTGAAGAGTAGCCCAGGCCTGGCCGAGTTTCAAGCCAACCACCAGGGTTGATTCGGCTGAACTGTGAGCCTCTTCCAGGTCTTCCCCGCGGCCGGCCCAGGCCTGAGTGGCTGCGCGGATCGGACCTTGCCACAAGTAGCCGCGATACCGTCGTGCTTGGAACGCCCGGCCTGCGCGCGCTACGGCTCACTTCAACCCAATCCGGAACTATTCGTTGACTGCGGGTTTTGATCGTTCTTATCATTAGTTTCCAGACGGAACCCAGAAGTAGGATCGCCCGTGAGATCGAACGATAAAGAGTCTTCCCAACAGCGAAGTGCGTGCCAACGGGCCGGCGGTCAGCGTTCCGGGCTCAAGGCTCGGTCCTCAGCACTTTTCTTAGCGTCTCTCTTTTTCCTGTTAACCGGGACTCGGTTGCTGCCGCGATTCCTGCAGGATTTGCCTGCCGAAGACCCTCTCAACAGGATTTATTACACAACGGTTTCGTTTTTCGGCGCCTCGATTGAGATTCCTCGGCCCAGCCACGAGTCGCGTTCTGAACTGCAAAAGCTCGTCAGCAGCGGCAGCACGGAAGCAAACCTGCACCGGTTGTTGGCTGAGCAGGATGAGAAGCTGCTCGACATGACCGCCGCCGAGGCCAATCTACAGCAGTTTGCGGAACTCTCGTCCGACAAAGCCGCGGCATATGGAGTGCTCGCTGAGTTTTATGAAAAGCATCTTCGGTTTCCCGAAGCGGTGGCGACCCAGCTGAAGCTGGCCGAGATCGCGGACAGTGAACGGCGGATCGGGGACGGGAGTCAAGCCGACGCCCGGCTTCAGCTCCGGTTAAAGTACCGCGCGTTGCATCGGGCCGTCGAGATCACTGAGTCGCGCCGTTTGGCCAATCTCGACACCCTGGTGCAGTTTCGCAGGCTGGCAGAGTGGTATCCAGAGGAACCGCTGGCCTGGCGGGAGTTGCTAGCGGCCCTGCTCCAGCGTAAGCAGCTTGGCGAAGCGCTGGCATTGCTGGAGCGCTACCGGCAGAAGTTCCCGCGCGATCCAGAATATGCGCTGCACACGCGGGCGCGGCTGCTGGAAGCGCAGGGGAACGTTGGCGCCGCGCTGGAGGTCTTCTCCCAAAATTACCAGCCGCGCTGGAGCGATTCGCTCGTGAACGGCTATCTGGCGCTGCTGCGGCGAGCGGGCCGCTTCGAAGGATTTGTGCAGTCGTTGGGGCAGAAGCTGAAGCAGAATCCGCTGGACTTCGCGAGCGTGACGTTGCTGTTTCGCAGCACCCTGAACCAGGGGAACCTGGAGGCCGCACGCAATGGTCTGTTTCACTTTCGCACCGAGAAGGAGGAGCAGAACCAGCCATTCAGCGAGGATGAGCTTGAGACACTGGCGCACTACTTCCATGCTCTGAACCACTTCAATGAGGCCGCTCGCTATTTTTCAACACTGGCCCTGCAAGCGCGAGACGGCGGGAAAAGGGAAGAGGCGCTCTATCAGCTTCATCAGGTGATGATGGACGCACTGAACCGCCCGACGCAGATCGGAGGCGGCAGCCTCGACTACTACAAGAGCGTGGCAACGATTGACACAAACCCAGGATTGCTGAACGGCTTGCTGTCACTCATCCTCAATCGCACGCATCCTCGCTTGGAGGTGGAGGGAGCAGAGGAACGCGCTGTGTCTTACTTCAACAGGGCACGGGCAGCCGAACTGCTGGAGTTCTTCGAAAGGAGTTACCCCAATTCCACCCGGCGGCCGCGAATGCAGTATCAAGCGCTGGAAGCTTTGAAAGCTTACGGACGCTGGGAAATGGTTACAAAGCGGGGCGCACTCTTTCTGGAGCGTTATCCGAACACACTGGAAACACCGGCGGTTGGCCTTTTGATGGCCGATGCCTTTGCGAACCTGAAGAATGAAGCTGAGGAGTTTCAAGTTTACCGACGGCTGCTGGACTTGCTGAATGCGCAGCCGCACCGCTTCGTGGACAGGGGGCAGGCGGGTACCTCTGGAGGCGGTTTGGAGAGCATATCAACTATTTCCGTCGAAGGAACTGCCTCCTACATCCCGTCCCCAACTGAGGAAGGCGGTTTGGCGCCGCAGTCTTCAGCCGTGCATAACCGGGCCGAGGCCGACGAGGCTCGCCTGCGGTCGGTAAATTACTCCTCGGTCCTAGAGCGCACGATAACGCGGCTGACAGCAGCCAAGCAGTACCTCGATGTGGTGGCGCTGTTTCGTCGGGAACTGGAGCGCAACCCGAGCGAAGAAGCGCTCTACGCACGTTTCGCAGAGTACCTGAACCAGCATCGCTTCTTTCAGGAGGAAATGGAAACTTACCAGCAAGCGCTGGGCCGCTTTAACACCAGCCACTGGTACGACAAGCTGGCCCGCTGGTACCTCCGGCAACGGCGGCAGGCAGACTTTGCAGTGCTTTCGAAACGGTTTGTGGATGCTTTCAAGGGAACAGAGCTTGAAAGCTACTTCGCCGAAGTGGTGAGCCAGGTTCGCCCACAGGCATTCTACGAGGAGCTGAACCTCTACGCCAACCGCCGGTTTCCCCACAACCGGGTTTTCGCACGCAATCTAGCCGATGTCTACGCAGGTTCCAGCCGAACCTATCCGCAATGGGAGGCCATTGCTCAGAAGTATTTTTTCGAAGACGAGCAGATCCGCGAGCGCTACTACTCCTATCTTAGCCGCGTTGGACGCCTGCAGCCGATGCTCGCAGAGCTGGGCGCGCTACGAGACCGAAACCTCGCTCAAACCCGCTTTTTGGCCGACGCTCTGGCCTGGCAATCGCAATTCGAAGAGTCGGCGCCGCATTACCAGCTGCTGGCGGCCGGTTATCCCACCGAAGCCGAGACCATTAACCGGGTCTCAGATCTGCTGCGCTCGCTCGGAGCCCACAATCTCCAACAGACCGTTCAGTCCGCAAAGCTGCGAGAGAACCTGGCACGGTGGAACCCGGACGACCGGGAAACGCTCACGCGCATAGGCGAGACCTATGCCGACATGGAGGCCTACGGCTTGGCACGTCAGGCCTGGCAACGCATTCCGGCTATCAATGTTTCCAACCGGTCGCTGCATCTGGACGCCGCAACGCTCTTCTGGGACTACTACCTGTTCGACGATTCGCTGAGAGCCATCCAGGAATATCGCCGCCTGTCCGGAGAACCCTCGGCCATGGGATATGAGGTTGGAGCGATTTATGAGGATCTCAAGGCATATCCCAAGGTGATTGAGGAGTACGTGCAAGCGGCTGCACTGAGAACGAGAGAGACGACCACCGCCTCATCCTCTCCACGGCAACGAGTTGAAACGCCTTTCGAAGAGGAAGGTTTACCCGGTGCGGGCGGGGACGAACGCGCTTATCAGCGCCTCCGTTTTCTGGAGCGGCAGCGCCAGATGGGCAGCGCTATCGACGCGGAGTTTCGGAAGCGCATTCAATCTGACACGCCGGCTCATCATTTCGCTCTGGCCTACAGCCGGCATCTTGACAATCTGCTCCGATTTGACGATTTGCGGAAACTTCTGCTGGAACAAGTGTCGACGGCAACAGATCGTGACATTCTGAGCCGTGTCCAGCCGCTCATCGAGCAGCATGGGTTTAATGAGGTTCAAGAGGTCGGCTTGAAACGGCAGATCGCAGTGGCAACGGTTGCCGATCAGCGGCTGACGCTTGAACTAGAGCTGGCCCGGTTCTACGAGAGCCGCAACCGGATTGACGACGCCCGCGCGATTCTCGAGCGGTTGCACGCTGCTAGTCCCAAGAGTCTCGGGCTGATTCAGGACTTGGAGGGGTTCTACTGGAGGCACGAGTTGTACGACCAAGCAGTGGCGTTGCTAGAGCGGTCGATCCCTCTGGCCAATGCGAACTATCGCAAACAGTTTCTGTTCGACCAGGCTGGCAGGCTCAGCGCACTGAAACAGTACCCCCGCGCCATTGCACTCGGCCAGTTGCTGTTGCAAGAGAACCCGTTAGATTCAGCCTACCCTACTTTCATCGCGAAGACACTAGCCCTGGCTGGCCGCCAGGATGAGCTGCCGGCATTCTACGTTGCCCAGTTGCAGGCTATTCGCCAGTCTGCGCTCACGCTGGAGGAAAAGCGAAGTCGAACTTTGGTGTTTCGCCGCGGCATGATAGAGGCTCATGCGGCTCTGAAGAACTACACCGCGGCGCTCGATCAATACATTGAGGTGATCAACTCGAGCACTGAAGACGTTGCAGCTGTGAATGAAGCTGCTGACTTTGCCCGAGAGCACGAGCTGGAAGGCCGCCTGCGTGACTACTACGTGAAAGCTAGCCAGCAGTCACCCAGGGACCATCGCTGGCCGCTGGCGCTGGCTCGGCTGGAGGAACGATGGGGCCGGCTGCGTGAGAGCCTGGCGCAAGTTGGAGCCGTGCTGCGCATCCGTCCCGAACGTCTCGATCTCCACGAAGCTAAAGCTGCGCTGGAGCGGCGGCTGCTGGATTTCCGCGCCGCCATTCAGACCTACAGCCACCTTTATGATTTGTCTTACAAGAATCCACAGCACTTGCTGCAGGTGGCCGAGTTGCAGGCGCGGTTGGGCAACAGAGCCGAAGCGCTGGATTCTTTCAAGAATGCGCATGCCGCCGAGGGCGGATTGCCTGCGCCGCAGTACTTCAAGATGGTGGAGTCTTTGAACCGATGGGGGTTTTTGGAAGAAGCCAAGAGCTTCATTGATGAAGGCTGGAAGCGCTTCACCGCGCGCAGTTCCAGCGACGCAATGGGTGGCAGGAGTCTGCTGCAACCGGCCATTGAAGTCAGCGTGCAGCGGCGTGACGCGGAAAACACGTTTCACGCGTTGCGCACAGAATGCACGAAGCTCGACGGCCTCAAGGACCGACCCGGTGGGGCTCAGGCTTACAGCAATTTGGAAGTTGTGACCCAGGGAATTCTGGATCTCGGCAGGTCGATCGACAAGTATTTCACACCTGAAGAGAAAGCTGCGTTTCAGGCATTTCTCGAAAGAGTTCAGCCGCCGCTTTCGCTGGCAGAGAAAGAGACGTGGGCGTTAAGGCTAGCTGAGGCAGCGGGTCTTGCGGATCTGGAGGAGTCGCTGCTGGTTTCACTCGTCGAAGCCTGGGGACAGCGTTTGACCGCAAGAAGCGATCAGAACGAAGCGGCTTATCGACGCTTCCGCCAGCGATTGGTGGAGTTCTACCGGCGCCGTCAGGCGTACGAGAAGGCGAGTGTTTCTCTGGTCGCGTTGTGGGAGAGCAACCCGCAACGGCTGCGGATTTTTGCCGATCTGATGGAGCCGGCGCTGGCAGCACGCAAGCTGGGAAATGCATCGCTCGAGTCGTCGATTCTCGAAAAGTACGCACTGGCAAGCGGTGGTCTGTACAGCCCGCCGGTACTGGAGCGCTATTACGAATTGCTGGCAGCCCTGAATCAGGAAGCTCGCATCCTTCAAATCAGCCAGACCGACACTCGGTTGATTCCCGCTCTGGCGAACGCGCTGATCGACCGGAACCGGTTACACCTGGCGCGGGCTGTTATCCAAAACTATGGCCAACGACGAAAGACACCCGCCTGGACCACAACGCAGCTCGCAATGGCTGGCGCTAACCTCAAGGACGCAACGCCTCAAGTAGCTGCAGCTTTCAGTTCCGTGTTGAATCTAAGACCGGTAGATGAGTTGGTGCGCGCTCCTGCAGTTGAGAACCAGTTTCTTTACGGTGCCGAATGGTACTTTTATGCCCGCAGCTATGGCGAGCATCTCTATCAGTTAAAGGACCCCACGGCCGTCGAGTACCTGGCGGCTCAGCTGGAATCCGCTCCAGTCAGCGAGTACCGGCAAGCCCAGCTTGGAAGCTTCTACCTAAAGAATGAAGAACTCCCGGGCGCGATCGCTCACTTTGAGCAAGCGTTGGAGCTTGAAGCTTCTAGCCTGGAGGCTTTGGATGGACAAGCCGTGGTTTGGATGCAACAGGGCCAGGTCGAGAAATCCAAAGAGAATTGGCTGAAGCTGCTGGCACTGCAGGACGAACGATTCTCATTGCCCAGTCTGCAGCGGGTGCTGGCACGAGTCCGCGAGTTCAAACTGGAAGCACGTTTCCAACAACCCGTGGAGAAGTTTCTGAAGACCTACGTGAAGCGCAACCACACGTATGGCATTGCGAGTGTGCTGCTGCCTGCACTGGAGATCTTTGGTTCGGCGGAAGAGAAAGTGGCCTTGCTGAAGACGCTGGCCGCCGAAACGCAGACGTTTCCATTTGTCGAACAACTGCTGCGCCTGCACACGGTGGAGACCGCTGGCCGTGCCCTACAGCCCTTGTACGAAACGGCCATCGCGTGGCAAGAGGCAAAACTGAACGATCTGGGTGGTCGTGACCGCAGCCTCCTGCGAAGCCAACTCGATGAGTTCAAGGTGGCTTTTGGCGAGTATCTCCTGAAGTTCAAGGGCGAGCCTCGGGTGGACACGTTGCTGGACAGCCTGGAAAAGGACCGTGCATCGGCTGGCCTGTCGGCGGCCCACGAAGATGCTCTGGAACATCGCATCCGGTTTCTGCGAGCTGAGCTCTACCTGCAAACACGCCGGATGGAAGACGCACAAACCTTATTGCAGACAGTGTATCGACGTTCAGGACCCATTGAGTCGCGGCGTGACGACTATCTGAAGGCCGCAGACATTCTTCTCAAGGCCAGCATGCCTGTGGCGGCCCGCGCTGTCCGCGAAGAACTCTATCGCGAGCTGATCCGAAACGATTCCCAGGCTAACGCCAATTACCTCGGCTTGGCGGAGGTGTATCTGCAAGGCAGGCAGCCGGTGCGGGCTGTCGCCGTGTTAGAGCAGATGTTGCAGTCGCGGGTAGACAACGAAGAGGGCTACCGGATGGCTGCCCAACTGTTGTGGAGATATCGGTCGACGAAGCTCGAAGCGGCCTCGACTGTGACATTCGGCGACAAAGCCCGAGAAATCTGGCGAAATCTGCTGAAGCTGAATCCGTTTAGCTCTGAGGCAAAGCTGCAATTGGCTGAGGCGTTGGGCAAAGCCGAGGCAGCCGAAACTCGCACTCTGTTGAAGAGCGTTCTCGAGGCCAGGCAGAGCGCTTACCCGCAGAAAGCTGAGGCGGCACGCATCGCGGGAAAGACGGCATTGACCGGGATGACTTATGGTTCGGAGGAATTGCGTTTCATCGCCGACCTGGAGGCTTGGCGCAGCGTGGCTAAGCCGGCTGCTCCACGGCCAGCGCCGCCCCCATTGACTGCGGCATACTACGGTGCGCTCTACGCCTCTAGGCCGGGCGGTCCACCGGGTTCACTGTCGCTCGAAGCGCTCCGGCACTCGTTGTACGTTCGACCTCTTGGCAGCGGCGCAAGAAACGAGATGCAGTCCCGGCTCTTCGCCACTCTGATCCGAGCTTTCGAGGTGGCCAAGCGGCAGGAACTCCTTGTGGATTTATTCGAACAGTTCGGTGGAACTGTCAGGAATGAATGGCTGTTTGACTACAGGCAGGCGGATGGAGACACGACGGGCGGCAATACACCGGAGGCCGCGGAAGCAGACCGCTTAGGTCAGCGGCCCTTGATGCCCTATTCGCTGCCCACCTCCGAAAAGGTCGCACTGATGAAGTCTGTGATCGCTGCCTATTCAACCTTAGGTTCTGACGATCTGGCGGCAGAAGCCGCTCGCAGCACAGCTTCTCTGGCAGCCTCGAGTCGGCAAGCATTTTTGGCTCAGGCGCGGCAGCTAGAGGCTAGGGCCCGCCAGAGAGCCAGCGTGTTTGAAGGGCGGTTTGCGGTGAACGATGCGCTGGGGGAGGAGCTAAGCCGCCGCAGGCCGCTAACCCGACCGAGAGGCAGAGTTAGAAGTTAAACTGGCCACGCACAACGAAGGCCTTGGGGGGACTTGTGGGCGTGTGACGGCTCTGTGCCAGGTGCACAGGCACCGAAAGTAGGCTCCAATGACAACCTGTATCCCAACACGATGGCCCGGAGTGGTTCTGATAACGCCGCTGATTGTGGCGTGTGTGCTCCTGGGTCGCCCGATGCTGCAGCAGACGCTGGGGCTGCGGGATCTTGACATCGCCGCCGTTCTGCCGCCGGGGGCAATGATCTACCTGGAGTCGAGAGACTTTCTGGGGCAGCTGCAGCGCTGGAGCGATTCGCGCGTGAAACAGCGCTGGCTGGACAGCGAGAGCTTTTCGCAATTCGAAAAATCGAGGCTTTACCTGCGGCTTAACGAGAAGCTGCAGGAATTCAATGCGATCGCAGGCGTCAGTGTCGATCTGCCTCTGGTACGCTCTCTGGCAGGCGGACAAGCTGGGCTCGGACTCTACGGTATTCGTGAGCTGGAGTTTGTCTTTGTCACAAGGATCCCGGGCGGCGCCTTCGAACAGGGCCCTTTCTTCAGGCAGCGTCCGCAATACGAGCAGCGGTTGGCAGAAGGTGGAGCCTACTTCGCGCGATCTGGACAGAATAGCGCCGCAGCCTTTGCCATTCGGAACAATTACTTCCTGCTGGCAACGAATGAAAACTTGCTTCGAGCAGCTTTGCACAATGTGAGCGTCGCGGCCTCTCGAGATCGTCTCAGTGCCGAGCCTCTGTTCCAGGAGACGCAAGCGGCACTCCCGCGTGGCGAAGATGTTTGGGTGTACCTCAATATGGGTTTGGTGCAGGCGTCCCGTTATTTCCGCAACGAATGGCTGCACGAAAATTTTAATGAGACATCCCGTTACCGGTCTGGAGTCATTCGCCTGGCGTTGCAGGCGGGCGAGTACCGTGAAGATCGACAGTTTTTGTTAAAGGAGGACTTGGCAGAAGGCGGGAGCATCGACAGGGAGCTGCTGCAAAGCCTTCCGAGCAGCCTGGAGTTTGTTAAAGCCGAAACTGCAACTCCGCGGAAGCTGGCCACCGAAGTCCACGACCTCCTGTTGAATCGACTGCGCCGTCGCGACCAGACGTTGTCCTTAACCCGGCGAGCGGCGCCCTACGAGCTGGCGCCTCTGCTCAAGAGCGAGAACCGCTATTTTCTCCAGATCGACGAACCGGCACTTGCCGCTGAGAACCTGCAAGAGAGTCAAAGACGCGAGCAGGAGATGATGATCGCCGAATTGGAGGGAGAGTTTCAGGCGCTTGGGGCAACCGCCTTGGCTTACTGTGCGTCTCCGGTCGCTGATGCGCAAGGGTACCTGCGCAACAGCCAGGCATTTCTGATGAAGGGAGCGGACAAGGACCTGACATCATTGATGCAGACGCTGCAACGCCATTACAACCGGCTGCATCACGGCGGGAATGCAGCCACGTGGGTCCGCGCTGAAGGCTCACTCCAAGTTCTAGGCGGAATGCCAGGACTGGCCATCGGCATCAGTGGCCAGTGGCTCACACTGGGAACGCCCCTGGCTTTCGTCCGGACGCTGGTGACGAGCGCCAGGAACACATCCATTGGCGCCGACCGCCCACTGCATTATTACACCCGCCTGGACTTGAAGCAGTTCCGTCCGGAGTACACCCAGTTATTCCAGTTGCTGGACTACCGTGCCCGGCCGGTGATCGACGGAGAGCCGCCTCCGTTCTTCTCTGGAAACCTGAGGAGCCTGCTGGCAGCGCTTGATCCAATCGACAGCATCAGCGTTCAGCGCTGGATGAAGGACCGCACGCTCCACGAGGAAGTGATCTACCGCGGACAACTGTAGGCAGTTCATCAGAGCTGCCGACTCACGGGAGGCTCACCTGTCTTGTGAGGGAGCGCTTTCGACGATGTCGTTCGAGAAGATTGTTGAGGACGACTCCCGAACACCTGCGCATGGCCTATTCGGTGTTGAAGAACGGCCAGTTCGTACCGGAAGAGGTGCGACTCATGCAGGATATCGAGGCAGCAGGAAAGGTGTTGCAGACCTGCGACGACGCGGGGCGGCGGGCGGAGCTGGAAAAAGAAATCCGGGAGAAAGTCCTTGGCCTTAGCATGCTGCTGGAAAGAAGGCCACGTCACAAAACAAGGATCTAGCCAGGTTGCTGAAAACCCGAAGCACGCTGACTGACGGTCGCGGCACAACAAAGCCTGCACTGGGCCAAAGCAGTTACGCCACCCCGCATGAGCAAGCGGCAACTGGATTCTTGCTCAAGGAATGTTCAGCAACCTGCTGGCCTGGAGCCATCAGCCAACGATGCGGGCGAATCATGAACCCGTATCTTCCGAAGGTGCCGATCCAAAAGCATCAACCCAATGAGGGTCTTGGCGTCCTGGATCTTTCTTTCGTCGACCCATTGGAGAGCTTCTTCGAGAGGCACCCAGCGGGCCTCAATTTCTTCGCCCTCCTCAATCAGGCCATGTACTCCCACAGCCTGGCAGGGATTATCCACTTCTCCCAAAAAAAGGTAGACCTGATCGCTGCTGCCTCCGGGCCCGATGAAATAGTGGGCGACGAGATCTGCCCGGCGCAATCGCAAGCCTGTTTCTTCAAACACCTCGCGCTGCGCTACCTCCCAGGGTGTCTCGTTCTCCTCCATCATGCCGGCGACGCACTCGGTCAGCCAGCCTTGGCTGGTCTTAGCGTGAGCTGTATAGCGAAACTGGCGCTGGAGTAGCACGCGATGGGCAGCTGAATCGTAGATCAGAACACCGACGGCGTCAGATCGAAAAAATCGATGCCGCTCGGTTTCCTTGCTCATCTCGCCATTGAACCGCTCAAAGCGAATGATCGCTTTCTCGACTTTGACGAAGCCGTCGTATTCCAACTTGGTTTCTTTCACTTCAACTTTCATTTTCAATGGCGCACGACCTCGGTTAGCAGACGGCTGGTGTTCATCAGGTCACGAAGGATGACTCTCTGACATGGGACAATCAGAATAGATGATCCCCAAACGGCACAGGAAACAATTGAGCCAACCGGAGTGCTCTTGATTGGCCCTGCAGGTTCGACAGGATGACTTCGATATCCCTGCAAAAATCCCACAGCACCTGGCGGCAGGCGCCGCAGGGGGCAGTGAGCTCTTGGGTGTCTGCCACGACGACAATGCGGGTAAAGGAAGTAGCTCCCTCAGAGAGGGCTTTAAAAAGGGCTACGCGCTCAGAGCAAATAGTGAGTCCATAACTAGAGCTTTCAACGTTGCATCCAGTGAAAATGCGGCCGTCACTTGAAAGCAAGGCTGACCCGACTTTGAACTTCGAATAAGGGGCCTGAGCATGGGTGCGACCTTGTTTGGCTTGCTCAAGTAGCGAGTCGTTTGTCTGAGTCATGGCAGCGTTTGTCCTATTCTCAGATCAGAGTGTTCAGATGAAGGGTCTCACGACACCAGACTGACAAAGTGAATCAACAGGTTCATAACCACAGCATTGCGTCCGCCTTCAGGCACGATAATATCGGCATGCCTGTGCCGCCGCAAATGCCAACAATCATCGGCGGGCCCCATTCTGACGCGAAACTTCAGCGCACAATGCTTGAAGCAGTGAGCTGAAACGCGATTTGACCCGGTCTCCAGCTGCCAACACCTCCTTGTGGTCGAGCGGACTGTTGGAGATTCCTGCCGCCAAATTCGTTATGTTGGAGATTCCAAGACACTCAATACCCATATGCCGCGCGACAAGGACTTCCGGCACCGTAGACATGCCCACCGCGTCAGCGCCCAGGCGCTTCAACATTTGGATTTCAGCGGGTGATTCGTAGCTGGGACCTGTGACGCATACGTACACGCCCTCTTTCAGGCGGAACCCCAGGCGCTTGGCACAACGCACGGCCGCCTTCCTCAGTTGTGCCGAATAGGCTTCGCTCATGTCGGGGAAGCGCGGGCCGAATTTCGGTTCATTGGGACCGGCCAAGGGATTGGGCACAAACAAACTGACATGATCGCGGATCATCATCAGGTCGCCGGGGCTGAATCGCGGGTTGATACCCCCAGCTGCATTGGTCACAATCAACCGGGTGATGCCCATCATACCGAGGACTCGCACCGGAAGAGTCACAGTCTTTAGATCGTGACCTTCATAGGAGTGTACTCGCCCCTGCAAACAAACGACCGGCGTGCCACCAACCTTGCCTAGGACAACATTTCCCGAATGGCCCGGGACCGAAGAGCAGGGGAAATGAGGAATGGCAGAGAAGGGAATAGCTCTACTCTCCTGCAACGACTCAGCAAATTCTCCCAGACCGGAACCCAGAATGAGTGCCAGACGCGGTGGAGCTGATCCCTTCAGCGTCTGCCCAAGGTTGTCGGCAGCCTCAGAGACCGCTTTCAGGTAGGAATCTTGTTTCATCCAAATCGTGGTAGGGGCAGAACCTGTATCTGCCCTGCTGGTCGTTGATGAATAGGAGCGGACAAGCTCAGCGCGCCTGTCCCCAATCACACCCTCAGTTCGTCATTGCACAATTCTCTTGATCAGAGGTGGCGGTTCCCCACGGGCAGCAGCAATCTCAAAAGCGCTCATCAACGGCTCTCGAACGGACTCAAACTTGGCGGCCTGGTTGTAGAAAACCGTGCAGAGCGGTTCACCCACACTTATTGCATCGCCAATCTTCTTGCGCAAAACGATGCCAACGCTTGGGTCAATCTCCGCATTGACCGTCTCACGTCCGGCCCCCAGCGCCATCGAGGCTTTTCCCACCGTTCTGGCATTGACAGCTGAGACAAAACCAGCCGTTGTCGACAATAATTCAGTCTGATGCGCCGCAGCGGGCAGCAGGCTGGGATTGTCGACAATTCTTGGATTGCCGCTTTGAGCCTCAATCATGGCACCAAATTTTTCCAGTGCTTTCCCGGAACTGAGGGCTTCCGTAACTCTTGCTCGTGCTTGTGCTGCAGCAGCGGTGCCTTCCAGAGATAGCATGCGGGACGCGAGCTTTGTGCAGAGCAACGACAGATCTTGCGGACCCTCACCCCGCAGCGTGGCGACAGCTTCACGCACTTCCAGCGCGTTTCCAACAAAATTTCCCAGAGGCTGATTCATATCGGTAATCAACGCAACGGTTCGAGTGCCCATTCCGTTGCCGATGTCAACAAGGCTCTGGGCAAGGTCGGACGCTTGTTCGAGTGTGGGCATGAACGCACCCACGCCGGTTTTGACATCGAGCACCAGCCTATCGAGGCCCTCCGCCAGCTTCTTGCTCATGATGCTGGCACAGATCAAAGGAATCGATTCTACTGTCGCAGTCACATCTCTCAGTGCATACAGTTTTCGATCGGCCGGAGCGATCTCGTCAGTCTGGCCGATCATGGCGCACCCGACCCGATCGAGGACCCGCTTGAACTGGGAAAGCTCCAGGCGGACATTGAAGCCGGGAATCGATTCCAACTTGTCGAGAGTGCCGCCGCTGAAACCCAAACCGCGACCCGAGATCATCGGCACATAAGCGCCCGCTGCAGCCACCAGCGGAGCAATCACAAGCGAGGTTTTATCGCCCACGCCCCCCGTGCTGTGCTTGTCCACCTTGAGGCCTGGAAGTGCGCCGAAGTCTACAACCGATCCAGAATGCACCATGTGGCGAGTCAGAGCTAAAGTCTCGGCCCCCGTCATTCCCCGATAGAAGACCGCCATGCAAAAAGCAGCCATCTGGTAGTCTGGGATTCGTCCGACCGTGTAACCTTCGACGAAAAATCCGAGCTCAGCATCAGACAGAGCCAGGCCTTCGCGCTTTTTTGTAATCAGGTTGATGACGTTCATGATAGCGCCGCGGCGCTTGTGCCCCTTGGCTGCCGCAGAGCCCGGGTGCGCCTGGTGGCACACCTTGCGGATTGTCTGGGAACCGGACCGTAGATTATCCGCAAGCCAACGGTCCGTCAAGCCGCCGTCTGAGATTGCACCGAGGTGACTTGGTGCGTTTTCTTTGGGTGCGGGCGACACCAATGGAGATGAAGAGTTGGCCTTCCTTGCCTTTCGAGGACCGCTTTGCTATTTTCAGATGCTAGCACGACCACCATTTCTGTTTCGCGAAAGGGCCAACTGACGTTGCGCACTCCGCAGCTGTTTCGGGACTTTGAGGTTCACGAACTGATTGCCGAAGAGCGGCAAAAAGTCGCAGGAGCACCGTTCCTGGACTTCGGTCCGCCCCTCCCGTCTGGATACGGAGTGGACCGGCTTCACCTGATGGCGCAAAGTCCCACGCGGGTCTTCGCCTACTGGGAAGTGACAGGTCCAGCCAGTCAATTGGCGTTGTCCCGGTTTCCCGTAGAGGAGAGGCAGAGCTTTCACTTGATGCTGAAGTGGAGAGAAAGTGGAATGCCGGAACAATGGTTTGATGTTGGGACCACCTCCAGCTGGTGGTTCACAACAGCGCCGCAGACCTGCTGCCAAGCTGAGCTGGCGCTCTTTTCCGAAGATTGGGGCTGGGTGTCATTGCTGAAATCTCAGCCGATGTTTACGCCAAGAAATACCCTGGGCCCGGCCTCGATGACTACTACAGAACCTGAAGCAAGGGTCGCCTTCTTGCAGGATCTTGTGCGACAGACTGGGATCGAGCCAGGGCAGCCCGTCCCTAGTGACCAGCCCACGGCAGTCCAAACGGAGCCTGAAGCGGCTCTCGCCATGGCTGAACCAACTGTGGTAGTTCAAGGTGAAGAGCACTCCAGGCCCGCGGAACACATAGAAATCCGGCCGGTGGGTTCCTGCAACATTTGACTTCTTTGCGCAAACTGCGGTTGTCGCACGGCTACATGTACGGACAGGGAAGTTGTTTCCTATAGGTGGAGAGACTGGACAATAGAACAAGTGGAACACGACATAAGCGCGGAATGGGACTTGCTGCGCTGGCCCTTCCATCGGAAAGACCAGCAAGAGCTGAAGGATCTATACTCTGTCAACCGTTCCGAGCCAGCTCTGGATCAAGTCGACTTGCATTGCAGTGGATTCGAGTGGATTGACTTGCACGATACTGATGACAGCATGGCCGGCCTCTTGCGCCGCGCCAGAACAGCGGTAATGCCGGTGGAATTTCCCAGGCAAGTACACTCACTCCAGATCACTCTCCCGCCACCGGCACTGCTGGTGGTGAGGAAACAGATCGAGGATCAAGGAAATAGAATCGCAAGCCCATTCGCCCCCAGCGAGCGCTGACTCTTGCCCCCGAACAACAATGCCTCAAGGCTTTCTGGCTCTCCTCCTTCACGCTCATTTGCCATTTGTCCGCCACCCTGAGCACGATTCCTTCCTCGAAGAAGACTGGCTTTTTGAAGCTGTCGCGGAGTGCTACCTCCCGTTGATTGCGTTGTTGCGAGGGATCGCCGCTGATGAGGTTCCTTGCAGGCTTACGCTTTCCGTTTCGCCGCCGCTGGCAGAAATGCTGGGCGACCCGCTGTTGCAGTCGCGCTGTCTGCGTTATTTGGAAAGCCGATTGGCGCTCGCGAACCAAGAGGTTCACAGAACCCGCCATGATGTAGCGCTTCATCCACTCGCGCGGATGTATCAAAAGCTGTATCTCTCCGGGCTGGCAATGTTCGATAAGAGTCGCCGGAATCTGCTGGGAGCGTTGGCAGAACTGCAAGACGAAGGAATCCTGGAAATCATCACGTGTCCGGCAACCCATCCGTTTATGCCGTTTGTGTCACGACAAGAGGTACGCCGGGCTCAATTGGCGGTGGCCCGGAAAACCTGCAAGAAATATTTCGGCAGGCTGCCTCGCGGGCTCTGGCTGGCCGAATGCGGGTACGAACCCGAAGTGGAATCGCTCCTCGGTGAAACCGGGTTTGGCTGTGTCGTCCTGGATGCGCACGGCCTGCTGTTCGGTTCACCACGTCCCAGGATGGGTATTTTTGCTCCAGTAAGAAGTCCTTCAGGAATCGTAGCCTTCGGCAGAGATCTCGAATCCAGCCGGCAGGTGTGGAGTTCGCATGGCGGTTATCCGGGAGATGCGGATTATCGCGAGTTTTACCGGGACCTCGGCTACGATGGAGACTATGAGTATGTTCGCCTCTACCTTCATCCAGATGGCGTACGCCGCAACCTGGGCATCAAATACCATCGCGTCACTGGGCCTGTCGATCTCGGCCAGCGCGCCCTTTACGACCGAGCCAAGGCGCTGGCGAAGGTTTCAGAGCATGCCGGCAACTTTGTTGGTAACCGGAGTCAGCAGATTCAATACCTGCACGAGAGACTCCGTCAGCGCCCCATCATCGTGTCGCCCTATGACGCCGAGCTTTTCGGGCATTGGTGGTTTGAGGGACCCCAGTTTCTCGATCGCGTGATTCGCCTGGCTGCGCCCCAGCAGGTTTTCAAGCTGATCACGCTCAGCGACGCCGCCGCACTGTACTCGGAGCCGATGAACCAGGAGCCCGCAGCTTCTTCCTGGGGCGAGGAGGGTTACCATAAGGTGTGGCTGAACCAGAAGACCCAGTGGATGTATCCGCATCAGCATGAGGCTGAAAATATAATGGTAGCACTGGCGAACCAGTTCCCGTCCGCCGAGGGCATTTTACGCCGGGCTCTAAATCAGGCAGGCCGTGAACTCATGCTCGCGCAAAGCAGCGATTGGGCATTTCTTGTCAGCCGGGGCACGTCGGTACCTTATGCTGTAAGGAGATTCAAGGAGCATATCCATCGCTTCCAGACAATTCACCAGCAAATCTTGGCGGGTGATGTTCATGCGGACTGGCTGCAGCAGGTTGAGGCGCAGGACAATCTGTTTTCAGATCTCGATTACAGGGTCTTCAGCTCTGTGCCCTGGTCGACGCTGTTCCCTTCAGAAGGCTAGCTAGGGTTCCCTCTTACAAAACCTGGCCGCACTGCGGCGACTTTCATCACTCCATTCCGCGAGCCGCGGTCTTGAGCAGACAGCGGGTCTTCTGAGCTACCTTACAATTAGAGGAGATTTGTTTCCTGCCGAGTTCGGAGGATGCGTCTGGGGCTTTCGGAGAAGCAGAGCAAGAGCGCAGTTGCTTGGTCGGTCAAAAGGCCGAGAATCGGCACCAGCGATTCACCTTTCGGGCCCTCGCCCGGCTAAATCCCTGAATTCAAAGAAGAGGTTTGTCAACAGCCAGCCGCCAACCAGCACCGTGATCCAGAAATTCGTGCGACTCGCTGCATCTGGAAGATTCAGCAGGTAAACCACCATAATTCCTAGGGTGACAAGCGACACTCCCAGGAGAGCTAGAAGGCCAAGGCCACTGATTATTCTTCCGGCTGCACCCAACGACTTTTTCAACGACCGCCAGCGGCTTCCTGCCAAGAATCGTCCCGTCATCAGCCCGATGAGAAAGCCAGGCAGCGAAATCAGGTAGAGAGTTGCAAAGTCAATGTTCATGGGACGGCTTCCCTGAGACTCCCTGCGGAAAACGTTGAGCAGAATGGATGTCGAACCGAGGATGCTATCTGATTGGCATGCTCGAATCCACAGAAAACTCTATTCCTTCCTTTGTTCATTCCAGGAAAACGCAACAGTCTCCCACCGGTCGCCCGTCCTCGCCAGTAGCCAGAGTCCTTGTCCGGTCCATCCCTGGAAGCCTTGTTGTTCAAATTGATCGGACGTCTTCGAGTAACTGGCGCGAACTACGGCTGTGTTTTGGGTGACGGTGATTTCTTGATTCTTCAGTGCGAAGCTGATGCTCTTGCCGGCACCGAACGTCTCGTGGTAGCGGGTCAAGGCTTTATGAAAACCATAGCTCTCGCCAGTCGTTGCATTCACTTCCACGTACGAGCTAGCACAATCTCGCAGCATCAGCAGGGCATCGTGCATGCGATAGGCCTCCTGTTGTCTGTCGAGAACTCGCTGGATGCCTTCTCGGTCATCCGGCCTGTCCTGGCTGCTGCTGCCTGACGGCTGAAGCCCACTTACTGCAGTTCTCTGCCCTAAGTAGAAGCCAGCACTGCCTCCCACTAGAAGAACGGCCAGAATATAAAGGTAAGGTTTCATTGCACTCTCATTCAGGGAAGCATCAGGCCTCAGCCCGACGAGTCGAAAGAAAACTATTTGTTGCGAGTCGATTCTCTGACATTCGAAGCAGCTTGCCTTAAATCGACAGTCTGGAGTTTGACGCTTTGTGTTGCCTCCTGGACACCGCCAGCCCGAAGTTCCATTATGGTTCAGTACGCCAGATTTCGAAGCACCCGATATTGTATCAGCTCTAAACAAGACGACTCCCGAGTTTTTGGGAGACGGTAAAAGTCCAGTGTGTTTACTGGAGCCTGATGCGGCGATGCGTTTTCTCGGGAGCCGGCCACTTCTTGAGAGACGCAACTTCCGCAAGCAGATTTCTGTTGCGCCGACGAAAAATTTCGATGAGCGATCAATTTGACTAACGCCACTTTTGAAACGGACCTAACCTGAGGAGACATCGCTTCCATGCCTGGAACACAAACAAAAAAGCCTCGAAGGAGTTACCTTCGAGGCTTTAGTTGAAATCCCGGCAATGACCTACTCTCCCACCAAGTTTCCCTGACAGTACCATCGGCGCTGAGGGGCTTAACTTCCGTGTTCGGGATGGGAACGGGTGTGACCCCCTCGCTAGAATCACCGAGAAAAAACTGCGCTGCAATCACCGGCTATCTGAAGGATCAGACAACCAATGACATCGCATCAAATCTCATTGTCACGAATGAATTCAAGTTTCAGGAGCGATCAGTGAAAGCTCGTGAGCGTTTCACTGATCGCGCCTTCCTGAACTAATTAATGGTCAAGCCGAACGACCGATTAGTACTGGTCAGCTGAGGCCATTACTGGCCTTGCACACCCAGCCTATCAACGTAGTGGTCTGCTACAGGTCTTGTTACCTTGCGGTTGGGAGATCTCATCTTGGAGTGGGCTTCACACTTATATGCATTCAGCGTTTATCCCGACCGAACTTAGCTACCCAGCGATTGCCCCTGGCGGGACAACTGGTACACTAGAGGTTCGTCCATCCCGGTCCTCTCGTACTAAGGACAGCCCTCCTCAAATCTCCTGCGCCCACATCAGATAGGGACCGAACTGTCTCGCGACGTTCTGAACCCAGCTCACGTACCGCTTTAATAGGCGAACAGCCTAACCCTTGGAACCTTCTGCAGCTCCAGGATGCGATGAGCCGACATCGAGGTGCCAAACCTTGCCGTCGATATGAACTCTTGGGCAAGATCAGCCTGTTATCCCCGGCGTACCTTTTATCCGTTGAGCGATGGCCCTTCCATACAGAACCACCGGATCACTAAGTCCTGCTTTCGCACCTGCTCGACTTGTCTGTCTCGCAGTCAAGCGTCCTTATGCCTTTACACTCTATGGCTGATTTCCAAACAGCCTGAGGACACCTTCGAGCGCCTCCGTTACAATTTAGGAGGCGACCGCCCCAGTCAAACTACCCGCCTAGCCATGTCCCTTTGCCCGATCAGGGCAATAGGTTAGAATCACAGAACAATCAGGGTGGTATCTCACCGTTGGCTCCCCACACCCCAAAGGGCATGGTTCAAAGCCTCCCACCTATCCTGCGCAGATCGCACCATAATTCATGGCTAAGGTATAGTAAAGGTGCACGGGGTCTTTCCGTCTAGATGCGGGTAACCGGCATCTTCACCGGTACTACAAGTTCGCTGAGTCACACGTTAAGACAGCGCCCAAATCGTTACGCCATTCGTGCAGGTCGGAACTTACCCGACAAGGAATTTCGCTACCTTAGGACCGTTATAGTTACGGCCGCCGTTCACTGGGGCTTC
>Ga0187892_10000984_pt1 | contig 69846 bp, 88 predicted proteins | sample MA1701073metaG_FD_139345 | JGI IMG/M metagenome (GOLD analysis project Ga0187892, IMG submission 139345) | Bio-ooze microbial communities from a basaltic lava cave in the Kipuka Kanohina Cave System on the Island of Hawaii, USA - MA170107-3 metaG ...
AATTTTGCCAGCCTCTCCTTCTCCTCAAGAGGTAGGTTTAGGAGCCTGTCGCATATCTCCTTGAATGTCTCGGTCATAGTGATAGTTGCAATACTGTAAATATAAACAATGCGAACAACTTCAAAACATTATGATATATACTATTTAGTATACATATTCTAGTGATACACGAGTAAAACTGACTGAAAGAACGTTTCAAGGATCTGAAAGACTGGAACAGAATTCAGAATTCAAACTTTTTATAACAAGTTGAATAATCGCAAAATACGCGCTTAGAATATTCGATGCATTGGAAGAGAAAAAGGAAGTACAGAAGAGATATAACGGAAGCATTTTTAGAGCTAGCCATATCGAAGGGAAGTATTGTTCGGGATAGAAGATGGGTCAATGCCTATAATGCCATCATAAAAGCAGCTCCTTCAGGACGCACGCTCAAGGTTGTATACAGGAGGACAGGAACACAAACATATAAAATAATAACGGCATACTGGTTAGATTAGGCATGAGTGAACTTTGGTACGATGTTGAAGAAGATGTCCTTGGAATCCAGTTGGGCAGAAAGAAATACTGGAAAAGCGTTGAGGTTGCCTCGAACGTAGTCGTGGATTTAGCTAAGAACGGAGAGATCATAGGAATTGAAATCTTGAAGGCCAAAGAATCATTCAAGCAAGACGTACCTGTGGTAATTTCTAATGCTAAGAAACGAAAATAGTGATAGAAAGTCTGTCGAGCATTTTGAAAGCAACGTACTATATTTAGGAAAGACATCTTCGAACAACTTACCTTGAAGCAAATTCCCAATCAATGTCAACGTAGTATGGACGATCATCTACGTTTAATATTCTGAATATGGAGAATCGTATCTTGCACGTTCCAGCAACCTGTTCCTGATGTGGTGAAAGAACGCTATTTCCAGTCTTGATTTCTACCCAGTTGAAATCATCACTTGCTCTCTTGTTTGCATGGTCTAATCGATCTTCCTGATAGACCGGACAGGTCAGGAAGTCGAATACATAGCTGTTTGTACCATGAAGGTTGATTGGTGTAGAAATACGTCTCACCTCTTCTCTTATGTTTGTAGGTATTTCAATGGGTATTCGCTCAAAACTGTATCTGAATTTCAGTATGTTACTTGTATGCAGAGTTTCATGAACGTCCTCTAGTTTGATGAATGCGTATCCGCGTTGAAAGCAGAGATGCTTGAAGTATAGTTCTCCTAGGTCGCCTCTGAATTCTGGTGTTATCTGAAGTCTGGTCATACAAAGGATAGTTAGGTTCATTGAATTAAAGATTCCACTAGATAGGAAAAATGACAAATCGTATACGCAGTTCGATGCTGAAATTACGTCTCTGAATAAGAAGCATCCATTCAAACTCATGGTTGATCAGATTTGTCTATGTAATCCAATAATCTAGCATGTAAGGAAGCTGCTCAGTAAGGTATGGAAAGGTTCAGAACAGATTTTCCCTAATGCGCCAAAAAACGCACGGATGCAAAAGCTATGGGGGAGTGGTCTATATAAGGCTAGGAATCAAGCAGTCAAGAAAAACTTTGTAATGATAATTATGTGTGTAAGAACAGTCTAATACTTTCCACTCTTCTGGTAAAACATTTCCTTCATTGTTTTATCTAAATAATTTAGTGTGTATAGAGAAGATTAGCAGAAAGTTTTGGAAACTCTTGAAGAGACTTTAGGGTTACGACCTAGTCAATGCTTCAATCCGTATACTTATTTTGTAGAATTGGCTCACAATAAAGTTTGCAGGTCATTCGATCATGATTATTAAGTACCTTATTTGATATACAGAAAATGAATGCTACTGCGATAAATTCACCAGAATTCTTTCCTATTACACTTGCAGACTGGATTTCAATAGCATAGTGGTCATATATTTCCTCGCTAAGCAGATGCGACGGACAGAAATCTCACTGAAGTTGGCGTCTACTCCATTTATTGCCCCACAACTAGAATTTGCTTTTGGAATTGGAGCAAACATATTATTCCTAGTTAACCTCGATAATGGAACTGCTAAGGATGTTCATTTCACTATAAAAGATTCAGCAGGTAATATACTACATAAAGTAGATAGCGTAGCCTTCGGAGCAGGATACAAACACAATGCAGCGATTGATATGATCAGGATTAGGAGTGTTAGCATTCAAGGTTCGTATAAGGACTTGGCAGACCGAACACATACACTAGATTTGAAAAGTTATCCATAGCTCCCGATTCTGGACATGGTCTAGGCTTAACAATTCGTAGCCTCATTTATCAAATATTTGAACTCTGATCTTCTGATGTTTTATTGGCTGCTAATTTCTCGTTGTTAGGTGATAGTTTACTGTTCTTGTATTGTGTTAAGCAATTCTCCACTAATGGAGATAGAGTAGACAGGAACTGCTTTTCTTTCTGAAATTTCTCCTTATTCCATTCGTATTCTTGAACCGTCATGTCCAAGGTTGATTTCTGGTTCGTTGCTGCAAGACAAAGATCCCTCTTATTAGCATCGAATAATACTGATGTGGCAGCTTTGCTATATGCGTGAAATAACCAAAGGCGAGCCAAACCTGAAACTATGTCATTATAATCACTCAAGGTATACAGTTGCTCGATACTGACAAAATCAAGATGTAACGCATGGAAACCAAGAAAGCTTCTGGCCTGATTTACAATACCTTCCGCCATAAGATACGCTAGTTCTATTCCATTGAGGCTTCTATTCACCTTGAATGTATGTAGGCTTATGACTACAAAAATTATCACTGCGATAATCAAAACAATGATTAATAATATTTCTATCACGGGCGATTTTAGTAAGCCAATTGACGCAAGACTTGGAATCAACGTAGCAATAAAACCTAAGACAGATAAACTTGTATTTCTAAAAGTGCGAAATGCTGAAAGGTATCTATGAGTGAAAACAGCAAGTTGTTCTTTCTCAGTTTGCAGTGCACGAAGATCTTTTTGTAGATTATATTCAATGCGTTCTATTAGCCATTTTTTGTTCTCGATTTCACTCATGCTAGATTAGACCGGCAAGTAATTCAGATAAGGTTATCTCTCTGACATATCAATTCAAATTGGAAGGAACTAGAACAGGAGGTTTCCAATTTTACGAGCAAAATAGGACAGGATTATAATCTAGGAGATGTGCTAGCATAGCTTGCTTTGCAGCAAAACAAGATAGTGCGAGAGGTGTGATCATCAAGGTATGATGGAGGAGTATTACGAGGCTGCGAAATCCTACTTCATGAGGTCTTTAATCCTTCATGGTGGACGATCACATAAGTTTTCAATATTGAAATGGTTCAGATGGCAGAAGCCATCACTGCTCCATAACCCTATTTTATCTCCAAGTAGAAAGACTTAAGGGACAAGCATTTTGCATAAGAAAACATGGTTTCCATACATTGCCTGAATTGTGGCAGAGTCTTCGATACAGGAGCCTACTATAATACAACAAATGAACTGATGCCCGTGCGTTGTGTTAATTGCGGTAGTCTAATGTTAATTCAGTTAAAAGATGGATATGTTACTAGTCAAAAGCCCTATATACCATTTGAAATAAAACTACAGAAAGCCAAAGTTCCACCAGATATCCTATCTGATTTTGAAGAGGCAACTACGTGTCTTGGTATGCGGTGTCTAAGAGCTAGTGTTGTGATGGCCAGAAGAGCCTTACAAAACGCATGTACACAAATTGGGGCGAATCCAAAGGACGAGTTAATTAAACAGATAAAATGGCTTTTTGATAACAATAAGATAAATGATAGAGTATACAATCAGGCTACAACAGTCAGGCAATTTGGTAACTATGGCGCTCACCCACAAGATGACGGTTTGGATAAATTTTTGGATGATGAAGCTGAAGATATTGTGAGGATATGTGAGCGTATTCTCAGAGATTTGTTTCATTAAATGATGCTGAATTCCTGTGTACATATATGTTTGTGCGCAAAATCAGCTAATAACGTTTGGTTGGAAATAAACGAAATAAATCTGGAGATTTCACTATTATGCCAATTCTTCAAATTCGCTACTAATTCTTTGACCAAATTCCTTCTTCTTAAAAACGAGTTTACCTTCTGCAGCAGGCTTGATGAATGTTAGGTCAGTATGAACATTAACCCCAACACTTTCGGGTATCAGGCCTATGCTTGTAGGTATTATGCCCTCCAACCTATACGGTTCTGGAACCTTGAGATAGATTACAAATACTTCTGGCTGGAGAACCCGTTTAAATCTATCAATCATAACTTGCGGCGAGATGTTTGCCAAGCTTCGTTTAGCTGTTCTGTAATGTAACCATGCTCTAAATACTTCTTCTCTGTCTCTTCCACTCATAGCTGCATCTGCTCTTGCTCCAGCCTCTAGCATGTCTCTTACTTGCTCTGGCACAGAGGTCGAGAATGATTTTTGTACACCAATCTTGACACTTAACGCTACTCTTTCAATTGATAATTCCGCATATATTTTCTCCAAGATCGATATATTATTCAGAGCCGAATGAAGCCAGTATCTATCTTCCTCTTCATCCTTATCTGGATCCTCAGGTGCGTGCACCCTTACTATTTCATCCAGCGCTTCTTTGTCGACACTACCCCTCAGTATTATGAAGTACTTCTCACTGGAAGGCAGATTTTTACCATTAACTACCCATTTACCTTCCTTTAGTATCCACGGCAAATTAATTTTGTTCAGAGAAATAGCATCAAAAACTTCATAGACCGAGTAACCTCTGTAAGCAGGGATTTCAATATCACTTATAGATCTTCTATGTCCACTCGGAGCCGTTATCAACATCTTCAGTATCGAGCTTTTGTTTAGATGATCTATTGTCATGCTTTTAATTTCCGGCTTATATGGACCTAATTTCTCAAGAAGCTTTTCTATGGAATCAACTACGTCAAGTGCCTTTTTGGCTGTGTCTATATGTTCAACCAGAAAGATCACTCTGCCCTGAAGGGTTTATTTTGAAACTTAATGTTTAGAGGCGCTTCAAACATTTCTATCTTCTTAGTTCTTATGTCCTCAATCTCTACCACATGTTGCACGGGTTCGTATTCGTTTCCTATAGAATCTTTATACTTTATAATCAGCGATACATTTCTAATTTGTGGTCTCAATAGTGCTTTGATTTTGCCTGCAGGAATTTCTATATCCTCGTTTGGTCGTCTCTCGAAGTAATACAGAAGTACTGCAAGAAGCAGTCGACGTATTCTAGCATAAATCAATCGAGACATTCTTTCCCTTCCGATCTCGTCTTTCATTAACTCCTTAATGTCAGACAGCGCTTCGTCAGCTAACTGTGTGGGGAATTCTCCCTTATCCAATTTCTTAAGAACTTGGTAGGTCATATTCTCTAAAAAACGTTGTTCGATCTGAAACTCCTTTAATTCAGCAACTTTTTTGCTAGTATCTCTTTGTCGAAGATCAGTCACAATATCAGTTATTATTTCAAAGTATAAGGAATTAGATACTGATATCACATCACCCTCTGTTATCATATCTATTTCCATTACAGCAGTGCCCAACCCCGCGTGACTGATTATGATGTTGAAAAGTTTCCTAAAATCACTGTTATCACTAATAACGACTTTTGCAGGGGCATCACTGATTTTAATCAACGGTCTAACTATTTTTGCATCTAGAACTCTTTCACCTACCAGATCGTGATTCAAAAGAAAGGTAACACGGATTCTGTTGACAGCAAGTACGTCTTTAAATATGCCAGTTGATTTAACAATAAAACCAAAATAGTTGGGCGATATTAGATCGGATCTTTTAATGATAATATTGGATCCAGAATATTCAAATTTCCTAACTCCTAATGGTTGCCAAAACTTCAGTTCTTTTGGCAACTCTATAAATATTTTGTCGAATTCTTCATCCTTATCCCAAATTAAATGTGCAGGAATTTCTTCATTAGCAAGTGCCCACTGAGCTATGTATGCAGATTCAAATTTCATGAAGTCCTAATGTCATTTCTAATATATTAACATAATATGCAATCTACTATTGCAATGAAACATCAGGAATACTTAAATCCTTTAGTTCTGCGTTTCAAGTGTCATGTCTGCAAAGAATCTTAGTCCTTAGTCCCATTGGCATTGAAAAGCAAATAAAAGCTAGATCCTTTAACTTAAATATAATATCAGTTTCGATCATGTTAATGGAGAAGGATTCTGAACGTAAATTCTTCAACTTTTCATTCTTCAAGATTGATCTGAAATGGAGATGGATGAACGATGCCACAAAACAAGAATCTGCAAAGGAGTTCATCTCAATAATCAATTCAGCTAATGGCGTTCAATATAGATCATATTCAACGCTCGGATTGCGTGAAGATGCAGACTTTCTTCTCTGGTTCGTATCAGACAATCTAGATAAAACGCAGGATGTAATCGCAAAACTATACACTACAGTATTGGGCAAATACCTTGTTCCAAGCTACAATTACCTCTCCGCAACAAGACCTTCTCCCTATTCTTCCGGAGCCGTACCTTCAGTAGTAAAGGGCGAACAACCATCCCATTACGCTATCGTATACCCATTCATAAAGAGCAGGGAATGGTACCTCCTGCCATTAGAAGAACGCAAGAAGATGATGTCTGAACATATAATGGTAGGGAAGAAATTCCCAACGGTAAGATTAAACACGTCATATTCATTTGGTCTAGACGATCAGGATTTCATGTTAGCATTTGAAACTGACGATCTACCAGCATTTCAGGATCTGATAATGCAGCTAAGAGAAACTCAGGTTAGCAGGTACATAGTTAAAGACACGCCAATGCTAGTATGCGTTTATAAAGAGTTACAAGAGATCATAAAATCCTTGGGCTGATGTTTATGCAAGCACTCAAAGAATGGCGTGCACTGAAGGAATGGGCTGTAGTTGTGAAAGCGTTAGAGGAAGGCAAACAATGCATATTGTTCAGAAAGGGGGGGATACTTGATCCAGGTTTTTCAGTCGAGAGTTCAGAATTTTTATTATATCCTACGTTCGAGCATCAAACAAAAGAGTACCTGAAGGACGAATACAAAGGAAGGTTTGATGAGTTATTGAGCAAAAGGCAAACCAATAAGATTACAATAACATCAGCAGCAAAAGTAGTTGCTTCAAAGCAAACCAACAGCAAGGAAACTCTTAACAAGTTAGCAAAGTACCATGTGTACAATGATGATTTTATTGATTACAGGATGCAGTGGAATCAGGAACAGCCGATGAGCATATTATTCGTAAGAACTTATAATTTATCAGATCCATTAACGATTGATATTCTTCCAGAATATGCTGGTTGTAAATCATGGATAAAGATGAATGCAAACGCAAACTTTGGCAGACCCGCTCTGGCAGATAAAGATTTTAATGAGATGAAGAAGGAGATAGAGGGGCTGATGGCATGAAATACAGAAAGCTTGGCAAGAGCGGCATAATGGTCTCCGAGATAGGTTTTGGAGCATGGTCCATTGGATTAGACTGGTGGGGAAAGAAGATTGATGATGAAGAAGGCTTGAGGATGCTGAAGCGTGCCTATGATTTGGGAATAACGTTTTACGATACTGCTGATATATACGGAAAGGGCAGGAGCGAGAAACTAATCGCTCAGGCATTCAAGGGGATGCGAAACGAAGTAGTATTATCAACAAAGTTTGGTTATGACATTTACAGCGGCGTTGAGCAAATCGGACATAATGAACTTCCGCAGAAATTTGACGAAGAGTTCGTTAGGTACGCACTGGGACAGAGCCTTGAAAGATTGGAGACTGATTACATAGATGTTTATAATTTACACAATCCTAAGATGGAAGCAATTCAGGATGACAGTGTTTTCAGATTACTAAATCAGTTGATAAATGAAGGCAAGATACGACATTATGGTGCTGCCTTGGGTCCAGCAATAGGCTGGAGGGACGAGGGCATAGTTGCCATGGAGAACAGGAATGTAACTGCGATACAAACAGTTTACAATATTCTGGAGCAAGATCCTGGACAGGACTTCTTCAAGGTTGCGAATGAAATGGATGTTGGAGTCCTTGTAAGAGTGCCCGATGCGTCTGGCGTATTAACTGGAAAGGTTAATGCAAATACTGATTTTGGCAAGGACGATCACAGGAGTCACAGAAAGCGCGAGTTCATAATACAAGCGATGAAGAAGGTCGATAACCTCAAACCATTCGCAGAATCGAAGGGATGGAACATAACTGAACTGGCAATAAAGTTCATCCTCTCCGAAAAGACAATTTCATCTGTGTTGCCAACTGTTACAAGCATACAAGAGCTGGAGATGTTTGCCAATATATCCGATGGAAAATATCTGGATGAGAAAGAGTACGCACAAGTAAAGGAGATGTACAGCAAAAACTTTTTCGTTGAATTAGTTTCCTGATTTAAGCATTTTGAGTAATTTCTTATCAGGCACGCTCTTGCCTTTTGTATAGGAAATCAATTTTCCTTTCAGTATAGAAGACGTTTCTTCCACCAGTTTCTCAAACTCTTTTTTTCTCCTTGCAGCTAATGTCATGACATGTACCCCTTACAGATCATGAAGTATGCGCTCATGTAATTAGTAAACTTTTCATATTTTAAAATTAAGGAATTCGGCTGCTACTACCCAAACTGAGCTAGATTCGGCACACATGTTTAGGATTCTGTGGAAGATAGACTGGTTTCTTGTATCCTCCGCACGATAGCTTTATATCAATTTGGCAAGTATTTTGTCAAAGATGAAGAGAAGGAAGTTCACGATCGTTCTAAAGCCAGGTCATGAATGGAAATACACTGCACAATGTCTGGAGATCCCTCAGGCACGAAGTGAGGGTAACACAAAGAAAGAGGCATTGAGGAATGTTAAGGAAGCGATTGAATTAGTTCTGGAATATGTGCAATCAAAAACCAAGAAAGCTAAAAGGTCGGAAGTGGTAGAGGTAAGTGTTTGAGTCTACCTCCTCTTAGTTGGAGAGATATTCTCAAAGCATTAAGCAAAATTGATTTTGTACCTGTTAGACAGAGAGGGAGCCACATAGTGGTGCAGCATAAGGATGGCAGGTTTACTGTTGTGCCAAGACATGATCCTGTTGATAGAGGAACGCTATCTGGAATTCTTGAAGATGTAGGATTATCAAAGGAAGAGTTTGCAGCATTGCTGAAAAAGAAGAAATTATGAACGGCAATAAGTATCCTAATTCTGTATGACTTGCTGATAATTTTCCTCGAAGTATTTCACACGATCCTTCTTGAACTCGCGTGAACTGAACAGTATCCTATAGTCAGTTATTCCAATAATCTTTGACATCTCAATTCCCATCTTCTTGGCCGCTTCCTCGCTTCTCGCATGAACCATGCTGAACAAGTTGTACGGCCAGTCTGGGTAAATAGGTCTTCTATAACAATGACTCACCTGCGGAAATTCTGCCAGTTTCGCACCAGTCTCATCGATCTTTTCTTCTGGCACTTTCCAGACTATCATTCCGTTTGCAAGAAAACCAGCATCCCTATGTCTCAGTATGGCAGCAAATCTTCGCATCACTCCGATACGCTCATACTCTTTTGCCTGCGCAAAAAGCTCCTCAATAGTTATTCCTAGTCTTCTTGCCGGTTCTGCAAAAGGTTCTCTAACGATTTCAACATCTTTCTGCAACTCTCTTATGAAATCCTTGTCACGTTCGCTTGCACTGAAAGGAATCTTATCTACATTCTTTGGCTTATCAGTTGGTTCAGGACTATCTGGATCATCGTTCATCATGTCAAGCCTTACCCCTATCTTGTAGAGCTTGAGCGTTGGTAGCACTCGGTATTTTGTTACACCGTCTAATTTTGCAAACCTATCTAGGTCACGCTGTATAGCGCCATCTGGAGGAACAGCAATAGTGAACCAAAGATTGTATTCATGATTACGCTCGTAATTGTGACTTACACCTGGGTGCTTGTTCACTTCGTTTGCAACCTTTTCCAAGCTTTCAGGTTTAATGCTCATTGCAACTAACGCGCTCTTGTAGTTTAGCCTCCTAGTATCGAATATGGCGTTGATCTGCCTGACTATGCCAGTTTCCTTTATAGCTTTAATCCTTGTAAGAGCTTCATCTTCGCTGATATTCAATCTTTTTCCGATCTCGGCAAAAGGTCTTTCGACAAGCGGAAAGTCCCACTGTATAAGATTCAGTATCTCCTTGTCCTTACTGTCGAGTTCAGCCATAGCCAATGCAGGTAATATTCATGCAGCTTAAAACCTTAACTGCTTCGAATATACCTGCATTACTTCAATTTATAAATAAGAAAATGATACGCTTGCTTATCTGGGTGTGTAACGTGATAATCGACCTCAACATCGCTGGCAAGCTGGTTATTGTGGTTGGCGCCGGTACCGAGGGAACGAGAAAGGTAAAAGCACTCTTGGGACAGGGCTGCAAGATAATCGTTGTCAGCAACAGATTGAATAAATTCCTGCTTGATCTTGCGAAGGATGGCAAGCTCAGTATTGTTAAAACTACTTTGAAAGATGGCGGCGTTTTGGACAAATTTGAGAAACCGTTTCTTGTTCTTGCATGCACGAATGATCGCGAGTTGAACAGGAAGATGGTGAGGAAGGCGAAAGAATTAGGTTCATTTGCTTATGCCGCAGACGATCCGGCAGCAAGCGATTTCATACACCCTGCAGTCATAAACATAGGCGATACCGTATTCGTGACTATATCTACGAAAGGCCAAAGTCCAGCGATGGCTAGAACGTTGAGGATCAAGGCAGAGAGAGTATTAAAGCGCTTGATCACGAAGGAGGATGTTGACTTTGTCAAACTTGCTGGCTTTGCTAGAAACGCAGCGATGAGCAGCCTTAAAGATTCAACTTCGAGGAAGAAGTACCTCTACGCGGTTATAAAGGACAGCAAGATCAAAAACCTTATCAAGAGCAAGAAGTTTGAAGATGCTAAAAGCGCGGCTATGGAGATATTGGAGGCTTGGGCTTGAACAAAATGAACGTTGTAAATGCTAGGATAACGTATAGGAGGGCTCCTATACATATGCTCGAGAAGTTTACCTTCAAGGATCCAGAGTCTGCTTATCGTTCATTCAATAAAGACGGTGTTAAGGAATGTGTGATTTTACAGACATGCAACAGGGTTGAAGTGTTTGCAGCTATCGAGGATGACAATTACGGAAACATAGTAGAGTCTTGGGCGAGGAGTACTGGTTTGACCAATGATGATTTCAAGGATACACTAGAAGTTAGCGCTGGCAAGGATGTGATCTCGCACATGTTGAAGCTTGCCTCTGGCCTTGATTCTCTTGTGATAGGCGAGGATCAAATACTTGGACAAGTAAAACGTGCGTTTGATGACGCAAAGAAGAACAGGCATGCTGGAGAGAATCTTAGCATCTTGTTTGACAGGGCGATAAGGGTTGGCAGTAAGGTACGAACCAGCACTGGAATAAACAAAGGAACAGTGTCATACGGTTCAATGGCTGTCAAACTTGCCGAGGAGCATCTGAAGAGTTTGAAGGGAAAGACGATAATGCTCATAGGAACTGGAGACGCCGCAAGTCTTGTTGCCAAGACGCTGAAAAAGCGGGAAATTGAATTCCTTGTTACCAGCAGAACGTTCGAAAGAGCAAAGTCGTTTTCTGAAACTGCTGGAGGTAAACCGGTAGAATTTGAGAAGGCTCTTGAAATGCTCAACAAGGTAGACGCACTGTTTGTTGCCGCTACCGCTCCGTATTATCTGGTTACGTTTGAGAGGATAGAAAAAGCGATGCAGAACGGAAAGGATGGAATTGTAGCCGTAGATCTATCGAATCCTAGGACTGTTGAGGAAAAAATTACGACGCTGAAAGGTGTGAAGCTGATCAACATTGATGAGGTTTCCGCACTGGTTGAAAAGAACCTCAAGGCTAGGATTCATGAGGTGAAGGACGCAGAAAGGATAATAGATGACGAACTGTCTTCTCTTGAAGCTAGGATGAAGAGATTGGAAGTTGAACCAGCTGTGGATTCATTGTTCAAGAAAGTTGATAGCATTAGAGAAAGAGAGCTGGCAAAGGCGCTGCATATGCTCGGCGACCTCGATGAGAACCAGAAGAAGGTCATCGAGCAGCTCAGTCATGCGATTGTTGAGGGCGTATTGTCAAACCCAATGGACATCCTTCGCAAGGCTTCTGAGGATGAGGACAAGGAACTTATGAAGGCTGCTGCGAAGTTATTCAAGTATGAACGATAATTCTTTTCCAAACGTAAGGCTGCGAAGGTTAAGAAAGAACGCAAAGATCAGGGAGTTATTTCAGGAAGTTCGTCTTTCCAAAAGTGATCTGATTTGTCCAGTGTTTGTGCAGGAAGGACTTCAGAAAGCAGAGAACATAAACTCGATGCCAGGAATCGTGCGCTTGCCATTAGAACAGCTTCCAAACGAAATCAACGAGATAAAATCACTGGGCATACCTGCTGTGATAGTCTTTGGCATCCCGGGCAAGAAGGACGAACACGGAACATCAGCGTTCGACGATAATGGCATAGTGCAGAGAGCGGTTTCTGTGATCAGGAAGACAGTTGGAGACCAACTTGCAATAGTGACAGATGTTTGTTTGTGTCAATATACAACACAGGGGCACTGCGGTCTGACAAATGATGGTACGATAGACAATGATAGAAGTATAGATACTTTAGCAAAAGTTGCCGTAAGCCATGCGAGGGCTGGCGCAGATATAGTTGCCCCGTCTGCGATGATGGACGGGCAAGTCAAGGCAATAAGAGCAGGACTTGACAGCAGTGGATTCACTGATGTTGCCGTGATGTCATACTCTGCAAAACATGCATCACCGCTTTACACTCCTTTTAGAGATGCTGCACATTCTGCTCCAAAATTTGGAGATAGAAAAAGTTACCAACTATCATACACAAATCCAAGAGAGGCAATAAGAGAGATCGAACAAGACATAAACGAAGGTGCAGATATTGTGATGGTAAAACCAGCAATGGCATACCTTGATCTAATACACATTGCAAAGCAAACATTCAGCGTTCCTGTGGCTGCTTACAGCGTATCAGGAGAGTATGCACTTGTCAAGGCTGCAGGAAAGCAGGGATTGATAGATGAGGATGCTGTTATACTTGAGCTTCTAACATCAATAAAGAGAGCTGGTGCGGATATTATCATAACCTACTTTGCAAAACAGGTAGCAAAACTGCTTGAAAATTGACACCTTGTTGATTCGTCGGGTACTATGAAATCGTCTTTATGAAGTCCACTGTATTATATAATGGCAATAGTCAGTCTATGATCAGAGACATGGTAGCCAAAATAAGCCCGATCAACACCATGACGAAACCAATAATGACCATCGCTATTGTATCGTAGATATGTTGATAGAGCTTTCGCTCAGCGACGGCAAGGGCAAGTATCGTTCCTACTGGTGTCATTGCGGAAACTGTTGTCAAAAATAGAAAAGGGTTGAACCCTAGTTCACAAAACAACGAATCCCTATCAGAGAGCCGGCAACTTGCTTGGTGTGTCAAGAAATACATTACACTGAGAGATGCGAAGACAATCGCTGCATACGTCAAGACTTCAACATTATGGTTTTTGACACGAAGCATCTTTTACAATATATGAGGCTTCCTCCGATATGGCGTTTGCTAAGCATTTCTCGGTATCTATTTGAAACATCCAAACATTCAACAGAACAAGCCTTAGAATGTATGCACAATAATCAGTTAATACTAGCCTTAATACTAGCCATAGCCCAGACCAAATAGCCAAGCACTATCAACGCCACGAAACCGATAACGAACATCCACGTTGTGTCATAGAGATTTCGCTCAGCTACAGCAAGAGCAAGTATCGTTCCACCAGGTGTAATCGTGGAAATTACTGTCAAGAAAAGAGCCGGGTCAAGGCCTTCTCTGCAAAACCACGAACCAGTATTAGACAGACAACCTGCCTGATGTGTCAAAAGATACACTACACTGAGCAATCCAAAGACAACTCCTACATAGACTAAAATCCTAATATTATGATTTTCGACAAGGAGCATCTTTGACAATATATTATGTATCGTCTCGATATAACACTTGCTAGCCATTCCTAGCCATTAATTTTCAGCACATATCGCATTCTTCAGCCTCGAAATTGATCAGGCAGAACTGAATGCAAGAAAGGCTGAACCTATCAAGACTACTGCCGCACCAGTATATATTGCCAGACTGCTCTTTCTATGTGTAACTTCCTTGAAGTATAGTAAACCCCAAAGAACGGCAATCAAGATTGCCAGCTGTGTTAATGGATAGCCTATTGCAAGACCTAACGACGCAATCGCAACAAAGCTCGCTAAATTAGCTGCATTCCATCCCACACCAGCAATAGCACCAACAACCAGATCCTTTTTTCCAAACTGTCTTGTTGCTACCATCAGTATGACGCTGGTTACGAATATGGTAAATGCCATAGAGAAGAACGTTGATTCCAGTGTTTCTGCGAGTTTTAATGGTACAAATATAGCGCCCCACAAAAGTCCTGCAGCTATTACAAGAATGTAGCCCTTCCTGTTTCCGTCTTTCTTCTCTCCAATCGCGATCAAAGGCATGCCGATCACGAGTAGTGCCAATCCGATTACTGCAAACAACAGGGAACCAATCTGTTCCTTAAAGAACAGCAGTCCCCAAAGGAATGATGTTATTATGACCATGCTTCCGTCTATCGGAGCTGCTCTAGCCAGTCCGATGTATCTGACTCCAAACATCATGAGTATGCTTGCAGTGACCCAGATCACACCAGCAGATACACCGTAAATATCGATAGTAGGAGAACCATAGAATGGTAGCATCGCGAGAGCGAAGATTATCGCACCAATCCCCATTCCACCTTGCAGCTGGAAGATACCGTTCAATCCAGTCTTCCTTACAGGTACGAAGTATGTGCCCCAACCAATAGCTGCCAGCAGAGCAAATCCAACGCCGTAAAAATCTACCATTTCAGATTCATCATTTTATACAGGTAATTAATACGATTCTGGCAAAGATCTTATTTTATGAACTTTCCCTTTTTCTTTTTGCCTATCTTTATTGCCTTTGACAAGAAATCCTTCGCGTTAAGTATCTCAAGAAGAACCGGTTTAGAGTCCTTCGTAAAATGAACTATCACTTGCTCCATCTCTTCAGCATACTCGATAGGTTCATCACTAACCTCATACGTCAGGATGTCATCATCTTCATCATATCTTACCCGCATATTTTTCTCTCCTAATTGGATAGAATGTAATCACTCTTATATGATTATCCTTCTTCGTGTGTATGACTCTTATCAGATGCTTGTCATCAAGTACCTTCACGGCTATCATTATTTCCTTTAAGCCTGGCTGCAAAAGGTCGGGTTTAGCAACAGCCTCTTCCACCGTTTTCTTCTCTATAATTATCCCGTGCCTCCTAAGTACTTCAAACTTCCACTCGGCATGTTTGGAAAATACAACTTTCAAACACTTGTGTAAGCATTGTACCTTCTAATATTATTTTGCTAGAAGCACAACCAAAATGCAAGCGTTCCAGATACTTTACTCCGTGCATGGGGATACAGTTATAACTTTAGCAACAAGGATTAGGATTAATGGATCGATCAAAGAAATTATTCTCCAGAGCAAAAGCTAGAATCCCTGGAGGAGTTAACAGTCCCGTAAGATTTTACGAACCATACCCATTCTTCGCTGCAAGAGCAGATGGAAGCAAGATATTCGATGTTGATAAGAATTCATACATTGATTACTGCATGGGTTATGGCGCCGTGCTTTTAGGACATAATTATAAGCCTATTATGAATCCTGTCAAGGCACAGTTAAGCAAGGGAAGTTTGTACTGTACGCCTACCGAAGGCGAGGTCGAACTTGCTGAGCTAATTTCAAAATGCGTACCCTGTGCTGAGATGGTAAGACTTGTTAACACTGGCACAGAAGCTTCCATGCATGCAATAAGACTCGCGAGAGCGTACACGAAAAAGAGCAAGATAATCATGTTCGAAGGATGTTATCACGGTGCACATGATTATGTTCTTGTTAAAGCAGGATCAGGAGCCGCACATCAAGGCCTACCGATTTCAGACGGCGTACTTGATCGTGCTGCAGAAAATACCTTGCTTATACCCTATAATGATCCTGCTGCGCTTGAAAGTGCAATAGCAAATAACAGCATTGCGGCAGTGATAATGGAACCAGCAATAGCCAACATGGGTGTGATACTGCCTGATAAAGGGTTTCTCAACGATGTAAGAAAAATAACTCAGCAAAGCAATGTGTTATTGATATTTGATGAAGTTGTTACGGGATTCAGGCTTGCATTGGGCGGCGCTCAAGAATATTATGGTGTGATGCCTGACATTGCTACTTTTGCAAAGGCAATTGCCAACGGATTTCCAATAGCTGCAATTGCAGGTAAGCGGGATATAATGGAGCAGTTTTCGCCTTCGGGCAAAGTATACCAAGCAGGTACGTTCTCTGGCAATCCAGTTTCCGTGGCCGCGTCGCTTGCAACGCTCAGGATACTTTCAAAGAGCAAAAAAGTACTGTATCCAAAGCTGGCTAGAACTTGCAAAGATATCGTAAATGGAATAAGAGACAGTCTGAGTAGCTTAAAATTTGAGGCTACGGTTAATTCGCTTGGGTCAATGTTTCAGGTATTTTTCACAGGCAATGCGGTAAGAGATTATCAGAGTGCAAAGACTTCCGACGCAAAATTATTCAAACGGTTCTTTGATCATCTGCTTAAGGAGGGTATTTTCATACCGCCTTCACAGTTTGAAACATGTTTCGTTTCATACTCGCATAATAGTAATGATGTTGCGAAAACTATGGAAAGTTTCGAAAACGCTCTCAAGAAGGTGAAAGAATGAAGCTGAAGATAGGAACTAGGGGAAGCAAATTATCACTCGCACAAACTCAACTCGTAGTTGACGCTTTGACGCGAACTAGACCAGATCTAGCCTTTGAAGTTGTTACGATAAAAACGAAAGGTGACGTTGATGCACGGCCGCTTTATACAATAGATCGCAAAGGAATTTTTGAAAAAGAGATCGATGCAGCCGTCCGTGATGGTAGAGTGGATTTTGCAGTGCATAGTTTGAAAGACATACCATCTGAATTACCTGAAAATCTGACTGTTGCGAGTGTACCGAAACGCGAGAACCCTAACGATGTCTTTGTCAATGATAAAAAAACAAAATTGAAAGATATTGCGAGTAAATCTGTTATTGGAACAAGCAGTCTCAGGCGAGCGGTGCAGGTAAACAGGTTGAGACCCGATCTAACTGTAAAACCAATCAGAGGTAATGTCGAAACGCGCGTAAACAAGATGTTACAGAAAGAATTCGATGCAGTAGTTCTGGCAGAAGCCGGTTTGTTAAGACTGGGTTTGACAGATGTGATTGTTGAAAGATTGTCAGTAGATGATTTCACACCGTCGCCTGGTCAGGGCGCAATGGCGATTGTTGCTAGGGAAGACGACACTGATCTGATAAATACACTCAAAAAGATCGAGCATCAAAAATCAAGAATCGAGGTTACTGCTGAAAGAGCATTGTTGTTGCACATAAATGCTGGCTGCAGGTTCCCGCTGGGAGCGCTTGCAATTGCAAATGATAGTAAACTTGCCCTTTACGCAAGTGTTTACTCTGCAGACGGAAAGAAGAGGATAGATGTGAAGAAATCAGATAGTATAACAAATGCTGAACGTCTCGGAACGCTTGTTGCTAGTGAACTGGAAGAAAAGGGCGCCATGGAACTTTCCAAGCAGTGGAGGAACGCTGTCAAGGAATGGAGCGATACAAAATGAAGGGCAAGGTGTACATAGTTGGTGCCGGTCCGGGAGATGCGGGTTTGTTTACACTCAAAGCATTAGATCTTATCAGGAGCGCTGATATCGTGCTCTACGACAGGCTTGTCAGTGATGATATACTGAAGATGATACCCAGTAATATCGAAAAGGTTTACGTTGGCAGGAATGTTGGTGACGATTATTCGCATCAGAATGAAACCAACAAGCTAATGGTAAGCCATGCGAAAGATGGTAAGAAGGTTGTTAGGCTGAAAGGCGGAGACCCGTTCGTATTCGGCAGAGGAGGCGAGGAAGCAGAATTCCTGAGAGAGAACAGTATTGAGTTTGAGATCGTACCAGGGATTTCTTCTGCCACAGCTTCTCCGGCATATGCTGGGATACCTCTGACGCATAGGTTGTTCTCATCATCGGTGGCTATTGTAACCGGGCACGAAGATCCTAAGAAGGATGAGCTTACGGTAAAGTGGAAGGAACTTGCAAACGCAGTTGATACAATAGTAGTTCTGATGGGCATGGGAAGGCTGAAACAGATTGTAAACGATCTTGTTGGCGCGGGAATGAGCAAGGATACGGAGGTTGCAATAATTGAAAGCGGAACAACGAAGGATCAGAAGATCTTGCTGGGTAACTTGAGCAACATAGTTGATAAGGTTAAGAATAGCGACATAAAGCCTCCGGCAGTAATAGTGATTGGAAAGGTGGCTAGTTTGGCAGAAAAACTCGACTGGCTGGGTGCGAAAAATGCTTGACGGAAAGGTAATTGCAATTACTAGAGATGAGGAGGACGCGAAAGAATTTGTGCAGATGGTCGAATCCAACAATGGTAAGGCCATCGCATTGCCAACAATATCACTCGTACCAAGGGATCCTGCAACTATGATCAAGTTTCTAGATATGATCAAAGAGAAGAAACATGATTACGTCTTGCTCATGAGCGCAAACGCAGTCAAGATTATGTTCGATGTCTTTGATAAAGCAAAGAAGACAAGAGAAGCTGTATCTTTGCTGAATTCTGCCAGAATCATTGCTGTCGGTCCGCATACAAAGCGGGAATTGGAAAATTACAATGTCAATGTGTCGATGATGCCAAAGAAATATTCATCATATGGTGTTATAGAGATACTTTCCAAGGAGGATTGCAAGGGCAAGAAGATCATAATTCCAAGGAGCAGCGCTTCCACAAACTACCTTGCAAAATCACTTTCAGATTTAGGAATGATCGTTGACGAAGTGCATGTTTATGATGTAAAGCCATCAATGCATGATAAATGGTCGGAGTTCATGAATATGCTTGCAAAAAACAAGATCGACTGTATAGTATTTACCAGTGCATCTTCGGTAAATTCTTTCTTTGAAGTTGCCGTGCAGTATGAAAAGAAGGAACGCTTAATCGAAATCCTTAACTCGATCAAGATTATTGCGATAGGACCATTCACAAATGATGTGTTGGTCGAGCATGGAGTGAACGCAGTCATGTCGGATGAACATACAATAAACGGTACTTTCGAGGTCGCAGTAAAATTACTTGGCAAATGAAAAAATTAGGTAAACCTAACAACATTTTTGAAGAAACTGCAAGGTTTAAATAAGTATAACAGCGTTATACGTTCATATGACTACACAAGAGGTTACTAGAGATTACTCTAGGTACGGTTTCAGCGATTCCATTGAAGCTTACGTATACCTTAGCAAGAAGGGACTCTCTAGGGAAACAGTTCAAAGTATTAGCGACATGAAGAAGGAACCAGAATGGATGCGAGAGTTCAGGCTGAAGGCGTATGATGAATTCCTGCGTCAAAAAATGCCCAACTGGGGAGGCGATCTTAGTAATATCGACTTTGATAACGTATTCTATTATGCTAAAGCATCAGACAAGAACAGCAAGAACTGGGAAGAGGTCCCGGAGAAGATAAGAAATACCTTCGAAAAACTGGGTATTCCAGAAGCAGAACGCAACAGGCTCTTGGCTGGTGTAGGAGCGCAGTATGACTCTGAAACTGTTTACCATAACTTAAGGGAAGATCTGCAGAAGCAGGGTGTGATATTCTGCGATACCGATACTGCGTTAAGAGAGCATGAAGATATTTTGAAGAAGCACTTTGCAAAGGTAATACCTCCTAACGATAACAAGTTTGCTGCGTTGAACAGTGCGGTTTGGAGTGGCGGTTCGTTTGTTTACGTTCCTGAAGGCGCTACTGTTGATCTCCCACTGCAAGCGTACTTCAGAATAAACGCTGAAAACGTTGGCCAGTTTGAAAGAACGCTCATAATTGCAGAGCCAAACAGCAAGATGCACTACATAGAAGGATGCACTGCGCCAGTTTACTCTACAGAATCATTACATTGTGCGGTAGTAGAAGTAATTGCAAAGAAAGGATCACAGGTAAGGTACACAACGCTGCAGAACTGGAGCAATGATGTGTACAATCTAGTTACAAAGCGTGCATATGCTTATGAAAACGCCCTTGTAGAATGGGTTGACGCTAATATTGGCAGCAAACTAACTATGAAATATCCATCTGTTTACTTGCTTGGAAAGAATGCAAGGGCAGAACTCTTGTCTGTCGCGTTTGCCGGCAAGGGACAGCATCAGGATACGGGCGCGAAAGCTGTGCACTTGGCACCAAACACAACATCAAGGATAACATCAAAGTCGGTTAGCAGGGATAATGGAAGGTCAACGTATAGGGGATTGCTGCACGTTGCAAAGGGCGCGATAAACGTGAAATCAACTGTAAGATGTGATGCTTTGCTCATTGACGAGATCTCAAGAACTGACACATATCCATACATCGAGGTGAACGAGGATGATGCTACTATCACTCACGAGGCAAGTGTAGGCAAGATAGGCGAGGATCAGGTCTTCTACCTGATGAGCAGAGGATTCACAGAGTCTGAGGCGCTGAACTTGATTGTAACTGGGTTCCTAGAAGTGTTCACAAAGACGCTTCCAATGGAGTATGCAGTTGAGTTCAACAGAATGATCCAACTAGAAATGGAAGGCGCCGTAGGTTAACCTTCTTTCTTGATCAGCCATGGATAACATTGCTCTATCATCACTTAAGGATGATTATGTTGGAACGATAAGTGCTAAAGAACCTGAATGGTTGGCTGCGATCAGGAAAAAATCTTTTTCTTACTATCGAGATCTGCCCGCCGAGGTTTCACCATTGTACAACAAATACTCTGGCGTTAATGTCCTGAAGCCTGAATCGGTATATCTTTCACCAGATCACAAGGCCAATGAACCTTTTGCAGAACTGAAACACAGAATAGATGAGTTCAAGTCCGGAATTGCGGTATTGCAGGTAGGCAACTATCTGCACTCGGTGTATCTGCCGAGTGAACTCAAGAGCAAGGGTTTGATAATCGAAAGCATTCTTGATGCCATAAAGAACCACGAAGAACTTGTCAAGAAGCTGCTCACGAACAACATAGATTATACTGAAGACAGGTTTCTTGCGCTGGAATGTTCGGCGTTCAATTCTGGCATATTCGTTTACGTACCAAAGAATTTGGTTTTGGAACAGCCAATTACTATTATTAACGCGCTTGCGGATGATGGCGTATCAAGCATAGCAAGAAACGTATTCTTCGTAGACGCAAACAGCAAGGCAAGGATAACACAAGAATTGTATTCTCCAAACACAAATGGCAATGTTCAACAATCTTACTTCGAGCTGATGGAAGCACATGTGGCAAATAATGCAGAGTTGGAATTGGTTACGCTACAAACTATGGGAAGCGAGAGTGTTCACTTCTCCAACAGGAAAGCATTTCTTGAGAGAGATGCGAGGATGAATTCCTACATAGGAATGTTTGGAACCAGTTTATCGAGATACAAAGTTGACAACGTACTGAAGGGAGAGGGCGCCTCTGCGGAACATATGGAGATAATCTTCGGCAACAAGAATCAGGCATTCGACATTACAGCAAATGTGATCCATTTAGGTCCAAACAGCAGGGGAAAAGTACAAGTCAAGAGTGTATTGAAAGATACTTCAAAATCTTTGTTCAAGGGAATGATAAAGATCGGAAAGAACGCAAAAGGATCTGAATCATACCTTGCTGGACACGCAATTCTTCTTGACAAGGGAGCCAAGTCAGACGCAATACCTGGATTAGAGATAGAGACGAACGAAGTGAAGGCAACGCATTCAGCGTCTGTCGCGCAGATGGACGAGCTACAGTTATTTTATTTGATGAGCAGGGGTTTCAGTAACAGCAATGCAAAGCGAGCCATTGTTGACGGTTTCCTCGAGCCTCTTTCAAGGAGGATGAGCCCAGAAGTAAGAGCTTGGGTCAGTTACCTTATTGATAGCAAGTGGCAGGGCAGACCTTTGATATTAGCATCAGATGAAGTTATGCGCGAGATCTTGGAAGTCGAGGAAGCAAGGCGTACTGACATTGACATGTTCGAGAAGCACTACAAGTACAGGTGATATCATGGGATGGACGAAGGCATGCGATCTGAAAAATGTTGGCGATGGAGAATTATTGGGAATAGATCTAGCTGGAAACGAGATAATGGTCGTAAACAAAAACGGCAAGATATATGCATTGAACAGAATCTGTACTCATGAGCGCGCTGATTTATCATTGGGATTTTTAGGAGAAAATTATGTCACATGTCCCTTGCACTTGTCGCAGTTTGAGCTGGAAACTGGAAAAAATTTGAATCCTCCTGCTGACAAACCATTGAAAACTTATAAGGTTAAAATAGAGGAAAACGCAGTTTATGTAATGTTGGAGTAAATCAAGATGAAAGCTAGTACGCTTAATGTAGCAAAGATCAGGGAAGATTTTCCGATTCTCAACAGAAAGGTGCGCGACGGCAAGCAGTTGGTCTATCTTGACAATGCAGCGACAACGCAGAAGCCCAAGCAAGTAATCGATGCCATACATGATTACTACATGCAGTATAATGCAAATGTTCATAGAGCAGCGTATCAGTTAGCGGAAGAAGCAACAAACGCGTATGAAGGTGCAAGGGACAAGGTTGCAAAGTTTGTAAATGCCAAGAGGGAAGAAATAATTTTTGTTAGAAATGCGACCGAAGCCATAAACTTGGTAGCATATGCTTGGGGAAGAGAAAATGTCAAGAAAGATGATAGAGTTGTCATAACGGAATTCGAGCATCACAGCAACCTGGTGCCATGGCAGTTATTGACTCAGGAAAAGAACGCAAAGTTAGAATACATTAGAATAGACGATGATGGCTTGCTTATACTTGATGATCTGTATAACATTTTGGCAAAGAACCATGTGAAGCTGGTTTCTGTTGCCCATATGTCAAATGTGTTGGGAAGTATAGCGCCCGTAGAGGAGATCATAAAAGTTTGTCATGAAAAGAACGTGCCAGTTATGATAGATGGTGCTCAATCTGTTCCTCACATACCCGTCGACGTGCAGAAACTTGACTGCGAGTTCATGCCGTTTTCTGCACACAAGATGCTAGGACCAACTGGCGTTGGTGTGCTTTACGCTAAACGCGAGTATCTGGAAAAGATGTCGCCCTTCATATCTGGAAGTGATATGATCAAGGAAGTGCACAAATATGAAACAAAATGGAACGACCTGCCGTACAAATATGAATCAGGTACGCCAAACATTGCTGACGTCATAGGCTATGGCGCTGCAATTGATTACCTAAATGCAATCGGAATGCAGAATATCAGAGATCATGAGAAGGAGATTACCAAATATGCACTGGATCGCATAACCGGTGTAAAGGGCATACATGTGTATGGTACACAAGATATTGAGAAGAGGGGAGGCGTGATCTCGTTCAACTTTGGAGACATTCATCCCCACGATCTTGCAACTATACTCGATGAAGATGGCGTTGCAATAAGATCTGGACATCACTGCGCGCAGGTATTGATGGAGAGGCTTGGAGTTGCCGCGACATCAAGAGCTAGTTTCTACATCTATAACTCAAAGCAAGAAGTAGATGTGCTTATTAACGCGCTAGATAGAGCAAGGATGATATTTAGGATATAGAGTGATGCGAATATGGGCAGCGCAGATATCTATCGAGAAATAATTCTTGATTACTACAGGAATCCTAGGAATTTTGGCAAGATCGAGGGTCCTGATATTTCACTTAGAGAAAGCAATCCTTTATGCGGCGATGAAATTGAGATACATGTGAAGTTTGATGGCGATAAAGTCAAGGACATAAAGTTCAGTGGCAAGGGATGTGCGATAAGCCAGGCAAGTGCATCGATGCTGACCGAAATGGTGATGGGCAAGAGTCTTGAAGATATGAAGAAGGTTGGCAAGGAGGATATACTTGAATCATTAGGATTGCCAAACCTTGGTCCAGCAAGAATCAAATGTGCTCTACTCTCTCTAAAAACCCTGAAACTGGGAGTGTATTCTTACATGATAGAAAAATTAGGCGCAGCTGACGCACAAAAGCTCAAGGACGAAGCGGACAAATTATTCTAGGCTTGCTTGCGTTTGCCATCTCTTTCTGCTGCCATCTCCAGAACATCGATCATTGGCAGCTTCTTTCCGGCAAGGTATAACACAAGCGCACCTCCAGCTGTGCTGACATGGTTGATCTGATTCCTTATGCCAAATTTCTGCAAAGCAGCAGTCAAGTGACCACCGCTAACTATTGATGTACTCATTGATGATGCCACTGTTTTTAGCAGGCTCTCTGTACCAAAACCATAATCAGGTCTTTCAAACGCTCCTGCTGGACCGCTGATGAAGACGGTTCCAGCACTCTTGATCGTTCTTGAATAATTCTCTACAGTCTTATGGCCAATGTCCAAAACTACATCTTGTTCATCTAATTTATCAATGTCCTTCTCGACCCTACTGCCGTTCTTTTCTATCGCGACATCGAGAGGCGTGATGAAAACGTTGGGATACTTGAGTATCAGTTTCTCTGCCTTTTCCACCAAGATATCTTCCTTTGCAACCATGAGATTGCGCTTTATCTTTCCCTCAGCACTGAGAAAGATGTTTGCTATCAAACCAGTCAAGAGCACCTGATCGGCCCTGCCGCTACGGATGAGTGTGTCTATAGCTTCAAGCCTGTCAGAGATTTTAGAACCTCCTAGGACAACGATATACGGTGCCTTGGCGACCGTCAGTACTTTACTTAATGATTCAATCTCTTTGCTGACCAGCCTTCCACCGCAAGAAGGAAGCAGGTATGGAAAACCAACGATCGAAGGGTGTGCTCTATGCGCAGATGGAAAACAGTCAAGAACGCAGACGTCCAGAAGTTCGCTCAGCCGCTTTACCATTATCGTATGCGCAGCGTCCTCTGGGTTGAACTCGTAGTTTTCTTCCGCACAAAAACGCAGGTTGTCCAACATCAATACATCACCGTCATGCATGCCGGATATGCGTTTACGTGCCTCGGGACCTATAACATCCTCAACATAATCTACTTTCTTGCCAAGCAACTTTTCGAGTATCTGTGCATGCTGCTTCATTCCGGTATAGTCATACCTTCCGACCCTTCCCTGATGCGAAGCAACGACAACTTTAGAATTTGCCAGATCGCCTACAGTTACACTGGCCTCGCTTATCCTGCTGGATTCTATGATCTCTTCCTTCTTGGGATTTATAGGACAGTTCATGTCTACGCGAACAAATACTGTCTTTCCTGCTGTGTCCAGATCATCCAGCGTGAGTATGCCCACGCCCATACTGCATTTTGTAAGGATTAAAAATCTTTCATCACATTATCCTGAACAAAATATTCTAGTCAGGAGTAAGCAAATCAGCCTATAGTGAACAGCCCTATAATGATAAATCCAATTCCCACAGCTTTGGAAATCAATATTCCTCGCGACCATACCTTCTCTCCAAAAATAATTCCTGCGAAGACTCCCATCCATAGCAAGTTCATCAAACCCAATGCAACCATCAGCAAAAAGTATGGCCAGCAGCATCCAAGACAATACAGACCGTGATATGTTCCCATTTTGACCGCACCAATAGTCCCGCTCTTCCATCTTCTCATGAAGAAACTCATCGGAGATTCGCAGTATCCAAGACATTTTGATTTCAAAGGACTGAACTGGTAAGCACCCGCAGCCATCAAGATAATACCATAAACGATCTGGAGATCATTTCTTCCAACCTCCATGAGAAAGGCATTCATTGGAATAGACCACATCAATAGCAGAGCCAGACCTGTTAATGCCCATACCGCGAGGTAACATCCTACAAACAATACCATTCTAGACGAATACGATCTTACGCTTACTGTTTCTCCGTTGTTGCTTTTGATCAGTTTGTTATACAGAAGAACCATTGGTGAAATGGCAGGAAACATCATCGCAACCATGCCCGCAGTCCAGCTTGCAATGAATAATGAAATTGCTGTTGGATTGTATGTCATCATCGCCGTCATCATGTCTGGCTGATCTTTCGATATGAACCAAGTTACGGCAGAGACTGAAACTAGCGATATGAGAAGCGTCTTCTGAAGCTTATTCATTGGTTATGGACCTTTGTGTTGGACTACTGAATAGAAGGCGTTCTTGCCAGAGTCGTCAAAGTTCAAACCGGCAGTCGTTATACGCATGATCTTGGTCTTCGCAGCGTGAGCAATCTTCCAGATAAATCCCTGCGGCAGTTCTATTCTAGTATCCTGCTCCTCTCCAGTTACTGGGTTTTTGAAACTCTCCACCTGTACATCCATAACGCCAGGTACAGAGAAACTACTCTTCTTGCCGTCGATTTTTACGTTAAGATCTACAAACTGCGGATCAAGATAATACTTTACCGTGGTAGCAAATATGGCAAACGGGCCATCTCCTTTGGCCTCTCCCTTGAAAATGCTAACAATGGCCTTTCTCTGGGCTTCGTCTGCTTTCTTTGTAATGTAGAACTGCACAGTTCCGTTACCTTCATGAATAGCCTTTGGCCACGAACCAGCAAAAACTGCATCAAGACCGTCAAGCTTGACGTTCCCATAACTTCCTGTTCTGATGTGATACAATACTAGAGCCCTGCAGAAACCGTATGTAGGAAATCCGCTGAAGTTGCACGGGCAGCCAAAATCACAATTGCACGTCTCCACATAGTCCGCCTCAATCTTCCACGCTGGAATCTGAGTTGTAGAAGCCATTACACAATATTCCCACTTGTATGTTATAAAACTTTTTTCTGGATTGGTTGGACGAAATAAATGTATACGATTATACTATTATGCAGAGATTATCTTATTAAGCCATCATTAAGCCATGTATAGCAAATGCTGAGTGCAAGAAATGCCCTAGTGAACCTTAGGTCTGTTAGGTTCGCGTTACTCATTATCATATTCATTGCTATAAGCGTGCTTGTAGCTTCTGGGGCTACCAGTAATTTTGACTCGTCTGTTACGGATTCAATAGTCCGATCAGCGGGTAATCCAATAGCTGATACAGCTATGATCGTTGTATCAGAATCCGCCAGCATTTTTCCATCACCAATGTTCATATTCGCGTTAATATTAATCATAAAGAAAAAGACTAGGAGAATTGGTGCCATACTGCTTTTAGTGTTAGCCGTCTCCACAGCTGCATATGCATCAGTGAAGAGAATCGTTGACAGGGATAGACCGCCATACGATTTCAAACCGAACATAGGTCTTGATTATGTGCCTGAGGAGGATGTTATATCGCAACTCGCCAGTTCCTTTCCGTCAGGCCATGCAACAAGGAGCGCCGCTTTTGCGCTTGTAGTAAGCTATATGGTGAGAAACAGAAGCGTTGGAGGAGTTCCGGCAGGGATGCTTATGTGGATTATTCCTGCAAGCATTGGATTCAGCAGGATGTACATGGGCGCGCATTATCCTACAGACGTTATGGGAGGGATAGTGCTAGGATTGATAGTAGCCAATGCGATGGGCAAGGTCCTGAAGTTTGAAGCGCCAAGATAGTTTTATAAATTCAATTTTGCAAGTATTTCTTCACTCGCAATAACGATTGCATAATGTTCCGGATCGTGATGATAAACAAAGTAGCGTATATTGTGTGGATATCGCCGCATCCTTAGCCCCTTGTTCAGTTCATTCACAATCGTGTAACCCAATCTTTTGGCAAGGTTTTGTTCCTTTGGCATCAGTATCCTGCAACCGGCCTCCTTGAAATCGATGGCTAGCATTTCGTTGATAACTTTCCCTACATCCGATTGATCCTTGACATCGAACAACTTGCTTACAGGGATCTTGGAAGGATGTATATCCATAGCAAGAATCAAATCTCGTTCAATAAATAATTTTAGACACTAGCTATGATTTATTCGTTGTAGATTTTCATTTTATCAATGCTTATAAACGGATGATGGCTAAACCAAGTGATTATGAAAGCTTACGTGGAGATAAAGGTCGAACCTGGGAGCAATATAAACAGTCTTTTGAATGTGATGAGGACCATTGGAGACGTGCGGGAAGCTTTTGCGGTTACAGGTCATACAGATATCGTTGCTTCGATTGAGGCAAGTGATCTCAAGAGTATTGCTGACGTCGTAACGCAGAGAATTCACGCCCTGAGAGGAGTCGCAAGTACCGAGACAATGGTTTGTGTTGAGGAGTAAGTTTCTTACTTTTTTTGGTTTAACATTTAAATTGGTTTGATGAACGGTATTGTGTGTTATGCCAGACAATCTGAAGGTTGTGTTTAACGGAAGCAAGATGCCAGCGCTTGACGAGCCTTACTTGGTTTGCGGTATGCCCGGTAGCGGCTATGTCGGAAAGTTAGCAGTAGAGCATCTTATACAGGAACTTGGTGCAAAACTGCTCGCAGATATTTACTCTTACTCGTTCCCTCCGCAGATAGTTATCAAGAGTGATGGCACTGCGGATCTCATGAAGAATAGCATCTACTACTGGAAGAACTCTGGCAAACATGATATGCTCATGCTTACTGGGGACGCGCAGCCGTCAACTCCCGAATCTGAATACATGCTGGTCGATGAAGTATTGGATATTGCTGCAAAATTCAAGACAAAGGCAGTGTTCACACTTGCAGCCTATATTACGGGTGCTTTTGTTGACAAACCCAAGGTATACACAACAGCGACCGACGCATCATTCCTTAAGGAGTTTCAAAGCCAAGGAATGTTGACGATGGACGGAGGCAGCATAACTGGCATGAACGGTTTGATAGTTGGAATCGCCAAGTTGAAGGGCATGCGTGGAATGTGTTTGCTTGGTGAAACATCAGGTTATGTAGTTGATGCAAAAGCGTCACAGGTCGTGCTTCAGTCATTGTTAGATATAATTGGTGTCAAGGTTGACATGAAGAATCTAGAAAAGAGGGCAAAAGATACTGAAATGCTGATACAAACAATAGAGCAGCAGATGCAGAGAAGAGGCGCGCCAGAACAGTTGCCTGGAAAACAGCCTAGCAAGGACGTTGGCTACATAAGTTAACTAGAATAAGATTAATACTCTATAACCTTCAGCTTTCCATACCTGCCAACGTTAAGAGAATTCTCGCCCTTGAAACTATTAGTATATCCATTTTCTACGGAGATCTTCGAACCAGCCTTAACCATTGCAATATGATCCTCCCAGAGCGAAAGTTTGATCTGACCCGAATCGTCCTGAATAAGACAGTCAGCAACCTTCGCAGTTCCTCCATCCCGCAAATTAACGGTTCTAGGCTCCGATACACTTACAACAGAAGCCTCGATAGTTACCGCCCTCATGCCGTTTTTTAGGTCCTTTATTTGCACAGGAGCGGTATATTTCTAGAGTATAATAAAAGTTACTATTCGCAATAAATATATGATTTTGCAGAAGTAATGAAGGTATGGTAAAGGAAGGAGAAATCGCTCCTGATTTTTCGCTGGAATCTCATGACGGCAGGACAATCAGTCTGCATGATTTTGTGGGCAAGAAGAATATGGTGCTTTACTTTTACATCAGGGACAATACTCCTGGATGCACGGCAGAAACCTGCGGCTTCAGAGACATGTATGAGCGGCTGAAGCAGCATGATTTCGAGATCTTTGGCATAAGCCCCGATGACACTGAATCGCACAAAAAGTTTGCAAAGGAACACGACGTTCCCTTTCTATTGCTAAGCGATAAGGGCAAGGACGTTGCGAAAGCATATGGTGCTTTGGGAATGATGGGACTGATGAACAAACGCATAACATTTGTGATTGGCATGGATGGGAAGGTTAAGAAAATAGTTGAAGGTTTAGGTGCTGGCAAACACCTTGACGCTATCGCAAAAACGATGGCATAAGTACGAGTTATATACTGAAAATCTTAAGTTTGTGCATTGCAGGGGTAGCAAAGCCTGGTTAACTGCGCGGGACTCAAGATCGTAATTAACCTGCGCTGGGTGATCCCGTCCCTTAGGGGTTCGTGGGTTCGAATCCCACCCCCTGCACTGAAAGCTAGAATTTATTTCAAGACAACGTTCATCAGATTCGTAACGTCATCGTTAGACAATGACTGCGTTTTCTTCAAGGCATCTATCATCTGAATATGCTTGAAATTCTTCACTCCGTGCAGTATTATTGCCAGATAGTTCTGATGGATCAGTGAACCAAACGTTGTATGTGCATAAGAGTCGCCATCCTTCTTTATCAGCCCCACATCAACAAGATTCCTGAGGCGCGTATAGTACTGCTTTCTGGTCATATTGTTATGACCTGGAGAGTCCTTGTTGGAGTACAACCCATCTTTTGCACGAATGAAAAGAAGCAGCGCATCTTGCTTTGACAATACCGAAAACAACTTGCAGGCATTTCGTATGATTTCAGCAGATTTTGGTTCGCTATTATCGATGATGACATTTGCAGGCGATTTCTGTGGCTCTTCAGTTTGCTGAGGCGAGCTCAAGTCGTATCTTGTTTTGTCGTTTATCTTAAAAGTATTCTGTATCATTCACTATTGGTTTTAAATCCGTGGATGAATTCATAACGAATGCATTTATGAAACAATGTTGAATAAAACTTGCTTTGGAATTTGACATGCAGGAAGGATCGTTCATAGGCACGCTTACAACTATAGGCAGGAAGACTGGGAAAGAACATACGGTGCCGCTCAGGCTGGTGTTTTATAACGGCAATTTTTATGCATCAAGGACAAACCTTGGAGGGGATTGGTTGAAAAATATTGCAAAAAATCCACTTGTCAGCATTGAAGTAGATGGAAGGAAGGTTACAGGCAGGGCAAGTATAGTTGACGATGAAGCGGTGAGCAGGAGGATCTCGAAGCTGAAGTATGGAGATGAACGCTCCAACATAACAAGGATAATTGTGCAGATAAAACCTACGTAGATTATTTTATGCGAAAAAGTGTTGTAAGACCACGCTTTTCAACCTGAACGTTATCAGAAACCTCTTCCGCGGCGATCGTTATTGATATTATGTCTGACGGCTTGCATGCACTGGCGTCAAGGATCACAAAATCATCGAGAATCTCTTTAGGTGCAAAATTCACAAGGGCTTCATTAATTGATACATTTGCAGATGAAAGTAGCTGCACGAACTGTTCCCGGCTGTAACGCGAGATCTTCACCTGGTTTTTCTCTCTTGCCTTTGCCGTAATGTTGAGTTTTATCTGTCCTTGGGTATGATGTACATACCTTGACTGACCGTCCACATTTACGAGAAATTCGAAAGGATAACCGGCAGTAAGCTCTGCCATCTTGTTTATGCCATCGTCTTTTATCACATCTATCTTCTTGATGCTGTCGCCAAATTTGCCGATCCAGTCGTTAGTAGTTTTCACAACTTCCTCTATGGAGTTCCTCCTGAACTTTCTTTCTTCTTCGGGCAACCTGTATCGGTCAACCCAATCCTTATAGTCGTCACTTAAATCATCAATGAATTGAATGCATGTTATCTTGTAGTCATCAATGCTTGTCGCCCTCTCGGACCCAAAGTCGGTAGCAAACACGAAGCATCTTGAACATTCTGCCTTAAAAAGTTGCAAGACACACGCTTATTACATCAATATTGCAACATTATTTGTTGAGTTTTACTTCCTTGCTTAACGAGCTTATGATTGAGATCGAAAGCAAAAAAGAAAACATGCGCGGCCTTGTAACAAGAAACCCGCAGCGGGTATATGCAGAGCTGAACCAGATCGCTTACATGGTAGGCGCAAAGCATGGTGCACAAGTTCAGTTTCATTTTCCAGACGCAAAGAAGATTAGCGATGTTGATTCATACGGCAGTGAAAATATAGGTATAGTAGTCGACAAGCATAGGAAGAGATTTCCGATACAAAGAGAATCGATAAAGGAAAAAGCCAAGGAAATCCTTGGCGAAGTTGATGCAAAGGACGCGTATATGTATGAGGGAAAGGAAGGCCTGAAGATATTCTTGAAAGAGGGAAGAATGGATATCCTGCCCGGCTCAGTTCATTTGTGGTGCAGGATAGATGACAGTGTAAAGAAATTTGTCGATTGGCTTATGCTAGAATGCTATCAAATAAAGTAATTCTAATTATTTGATCGTCGGTATGCTTATCTTCTTGAACCTTGTAATTATGATCATCATACCTATCATAGCAGCTATCACAGCTGCTGCACCTAACGGAAACTCCGGTACAACAATCAGATCAAATTCGGCTTTCTCGATTATTGTTTCCGGCAGCCCCCCTTCCTGATCTCCCAGATATGTGACTGCAACATGGAATCTGCCGGGAGAGTCGAAGGTTACTTCATGAGTGCCTTGGCCTTCTTGCGCAACGACCTTCTTTAGATCCAACACAACTTTGTCATTTGCACCGGTGATGAGGATGTTATAGAGAGCACCTCTTTTCACATCATGCTGCCTGTCAAATATCACCACTCCCATAGTTGTTGATTTACCTGGTTCTATGGTAGCAGGCTCCCAGTAAAGATCCACGCTAAACGCTCCAGATGTTGTAGGCTTGCTAAGAGGCGGTTCTGGCAATTCTTGTGTTGATTCAGGAGGTACAGGTGCTGTTTCTGACATTCTAGTTTCCAAGAGTTCAAACTCGTACTGAACTGGAATGGGCTGGATCGACGCTATAGTATACACTTTTGCCTTGATCGGCAACGGGAATCCATCCTTGATCCATATCTTGCTGTCAACGGCGTAATGGAATCCTATTATTGCCGTATCCCACGACTGCCCTGCTGCCTGTATGGTTTCAGCACCCATTGGAGCTACAATAATGCCTCCTCCTCCAATAGCAGCAATAATGCCCCATGCTTTGGCACCACCACCACTTGTTAGAGGCTTTGGATCTCTCTGGTTTGCATACTCTCCGGTCCAACTCAAACTGCCTTTGATGGCCGATCTATAAGGCTGAAACTCTTCTGACACATCGAAACCAATAGGCGACAAGTTAAATGCCGACAGAGTCATCTTGCTGGTTATAACATCACCCCGATCTTCGATTATGACATCGGTAATCCAGTTTCCGGCGTCATCCTGTTCTCCAAACCATATCGTAGCTTGAAACGGTTGTCCACCTTTGTAATCGAACCCTGCTAACCTATATTTCACCAGAAGACCTTTTTCCAAACCGTCGCCAGGGTACCACATGTTATCTTGTGCATAAGCACCTTTAGCAGCAAACACGCCAGACGTTATTAGCAAACCCATCAGTACATACACCCAGTACTTCATCATAATAGAGAGTCAGTGCCGCATTGATAAATGTTTATTCTTGAAGAACTAAGAAAGTTTATGTTTGTGGAATATTTTTGCCTGCGTTTTTGTTTAGAATCGTGAATCTTGTCAGGGCTATAGTTATTCCAACCAAGGTAGCCATAACTATTACTGTACCAATGGGAAACTCAGGAACTACCTTCAGATCAAACGAAATGGATTCGTTCTGGTGCTTTATCGCATCTCCAATACCGAGGATATTCACCACAACACTAAAGGAACCTGATGAGGGGAACTCCACAGTATGAGTTGCCAGCCCGTCCAACGTAAACGATCTTCTGAGTTCTTTAATTGGCTGATTGTCCTTGACAACAGCAAAATCATAGTACACGTTTTCTGCATATTTCTGAGCATGCGCGTCTATGATCTTTATGTCGAACCTGACTATCTGGTTCGGTTTTATCTCTATCGGCTCCCATGTAATTACGATTTGATAAAGGTTGTTCTTCGTGGAGAACGCCATCGGTGGTTTCTGACCTTGCTGAGGGAGCTGCGGATCAAAAGTGTCAGCGACGCTGTCATGCATTAACATGCTAACATTTTCCATGGATTGCCCAAATGCTGGCACCAAAATAGCTGGTACAAGCACCCACATCACCATATACAACATATACCTATGGCTCAACGAATATTCACCGTACCCCGTCTGATAAATCGTTTCGTTCCATATAAAGTAAATATATCTGAAAGATCGAGAAATGCCATGTGCAAGTGTCCTAAGGTTCACCTTTACGAGGTTGAGTTCAAGCTTGATGGCATGAAACCCGTACCGCATCACAAGAATTGCGGCGACGCATTATCCGAGCCGCAGTTTACAGATTTTGAAAAACAGCTTGTAAAGCTTTGGGGAATGGAAACGAAATAAAGGCGCTAATTTTTGTTTACGTGTTCTTTCTTGGAAATTTTCACTCGAACAGGTATTATAGATTTTATGCATCGCCTAGACCCTAATTATAAAATGTTTATTAATGACTTTTGTGGCAAATATAACGAAGTATGACAAAAATGCATAAGGTGGAGTTAGATGTCGAGAACGTAAAAAACGATCAAGCACAGTACTGGGTTAGCGAACTTGCAAATCAATATGCGGATCTAGTTGTCGATAGCGTGAGCATAAGTGGGAATAAGGTATCTTTCAACGTGGGCTCGCCTAGTATGGAGGACCTGACAGCCGATGATATAAAGTTCAGAATTAATGAGTACCTTACCATGAATGAACAGCCATTCAAGTTCAGAGGTCTCCGCGTAAGCTAAACAGCCAAACTCATTTTTATTTTGTTATTTCCGGAGGTTATCGACGCCATCGTGTATCGTTGCAAGGTAATTTGCTGCATGAGATTAAACACTTAAAAGCGCTTTGCGCAGAAATATCATGTTGTATAAGGCAGTTTTGTTTTCAATCGGCATTCTACTTCTATTGGTACCATCCTATGATGGATATGCGCAGACTCAGACAAACATAAGAGTGCTAAAGACATTCGGTTACTTGGACAGCAGCCAGCACTACGTTGTTTTTGGTGAGGTCGTGAACGAAGGTAGCCCGGTGCAGTTCGCGGAAATTATTGTACAATTCTTTGATCAGGAACTACAACCATTGACTACAACGTCGGGCTCGCTAGGTGTTGAGATACTAAACGCAGGTCAGATATCGCCGTTTACAACTGTTCTGAACGACGAACAGCTTGCTCCTATGGTAAAATCATTCACTATAACCATTGGAAATTTTAATACTGCCGAAGAAAAAGCAAAGAAACTCGACGTTATATTTCATAAAATAGAAACATCAGGTGACACGGTCAAAGTAACTGGGAGGATAGCAAATGATGGCAGCGCTACGTCTGAAGATACAAAGGCCATGGTCGTGCTGTACAATGCAGTCGGAGAACCCGTAAGATACGGTGTTGCATTTACGGAACCAAAAAATGTACTGCCTTTTAGCAGTGGAACATTTACACTCGAGATGAATGTGGCAAATCTTGGTACCATAGCTGGCTATGCCATCTATAGCGAATCGTCAACATATGCAGAAGTTAATCGCGTATTGAAGATGGAAGAATTTCAAATGACTAGAGTGCAGGAAACGGTGAAATTGATTGAGTTCAACATATTCAACCAGAATAACCAACCAGCTGGCTCTGTTGCAGTTGGCGAGCCAGTTCTGTTCGCAATAAGCCTTGCCAACAATATATTGGAAAGGCAGCAATACATGTACATACTTCAGATCAAGGACCAGAACGGTTTTGTGGTATCTATATCATGGGCCATAGACTCTCTTGGCGTAAGGGAAAGTGGCAGCTCTACAATTGCATGGGTCGCGGCGGAAAGTGGCATGTATGAAGCCGAGGCGTTTGTATGGAATAATCTAGAGGAGGCAGTACCGCTATCATTCAACACTTTGAGCAGTACGCTAAGTGTATCGTGATCATCTCTTGTATCCTATTTTACGAAGGAATTCGTGTCTTTCTTTCCTCTCTTTCTCACCTTCAACGCCCTTGCTTTTGACGCCATCTATTACCCCAAGTACTCCGCGACCCTGTTCCGTTTCTGCTAATATTACTTCTACAGGATTTGCCGTCGCGCAATAGATGTTTGCAACCTCGTCGAGCATCTTTATTCTATTCAGCACGTTTATGGGATATGCGTTACTCAATATAATAACAAAGACATGTCCAGCAGATAACCTATGCGCAAAATCTAGAGCCAACTTTTCTAGTGTTTTGTCGTTACTGTCGAATCTTATCAATGCTGCTCCACTAGACTCACAAAATGCAATGCCAAACTTTATGCTTGTTCCACTACTGATCAGGGTTTCGTAGATATCTTCAACAGTCTTGATGAAGTGCGACTGGCCAAGAATAAAGTTGGTTCCTTCTGGAACTTCCAACTTCACGGTTACCATCTGCATGGTTTTTGTTGTAAAGCTACACTAATAACATTTTATTTTTTTAGTAGTGCGTTGCACGCTTGCAGAAGCTCGTCGGAAAGTTTGAGCACAAATGACTGGTCTGTTGTAAGATCCAACGCTATACTCATCATTAGAGTGTAATCCTTCAATGCCTTCTGGTTCGAAGCTATGGTTGTCACTACGTCTCTTGCTATATAGCCAAGATAAAAATAGCAATCCGTGAACATTGCAGAGTCGTAGAGAAACTTTGCCTTCTTTGTTACTATCTGGGTAGTGTGATCATGTTTTATGTTGTCATTCAGACCTATGGTTCCTTCCATGCATCTTGATACCGATGACTTGTTTGCACGTTCCAGTCCCAGACATCTGCTCGCCAGTGCTATGCCTTCGGTAACGGTATTGTCTTCTACATTTCTCAGCTGTGCAAGCATATGTGTGGGCATGGGTCTTGCACCACTGCGTGCTAACGCAGCCTCAAGGTAGTAATATGCTGCACACTTCAGCCATAAAGATGAGATTGTGCCATCTTTAGCACCCTGAACTGATCTGTTTGCGTAAAAAAGTGCGTCAATTGTTTTGTTTCTAGAGTACCAAGAGAACATATTTGCAACAGTCTCTTCTGTCTGCTGTTTCATACTTGATAATATCCATGAGGGATCGTTGATTATCTGCATCTTGTGCAGATTCAATGCCGCTCTAAATGGATTCAACTTCGGAGACATCTTGTGAATCTCTGCATAATCATCATTCACAATCAAAAGTTCGCTACCCTGTTCCTCAGTGATAATTACAAAATCATACTCGCAACACTGCAAAGCATGATCTGTTGCTCTGCAACCTGTCAAAGCAATCGGATACCTTCCATATTTAGATAGAACACCATCGATCATTTTTTGCGGTAATGTCATAAGCAAGTCCAGCTGATCTTGTTCTGCTTTTGTTTAAATAAAATGAACAATGATCGTTAACAAGATTATGAATTAGGATGCTTTAAATTGTACGTCTATTTGCAAAGATTCGGTGCTCCGGTGGTGTAGCCCGGTTAAGCATAGCGGCCTCTCGAGTCGCTGATCGCGGGTTCAAATCCTTATGGTGAAAATCCCGCCCGGAGCACTTTATTCTACCGTTATTGCTTTCACGATCTTGCCTGACAACGGCACCGGGTTGTCAAGACTTTCCCACACAAAGATCTCTGCAGTATACTCTCCTGGATTTTCCGGTATCCATGACTGCTCCATCTTCAATGACTGGTTGGGGTCCAACATTCCCTTTGCCCAAGAAAGAGATATCGTGATACCTCCCGAATCCTTTACCAGCATAATATAGGTGAACTCTTGAGGCTGTTCGTTTGCATTCTTTATCTCTGACTGCACAACAGTTTCTTTGGCAACCTCAGCTGCTGATGCAGAATCACTTTCCGTTTCAACAACCTCGATTGTAGAGTGTGTGCCTGCAGACGACTGATAGCCTTGGCTGCTTTCTTCGTCATCGTTAGACTGTGATTGCGAATCTGAATAGCCAACCAGAAATGTTCCAGTTACGCTTGCCGTCGAGGCAGCATAGAACACCTTTACTGTATAAGTGCCAACGATGCTCTTAGCACCAGCAAGCTTGCCAAGTTCGACAGTAAACTGGCCATCAGGAGAAATACTGTTCAACGACACTTCCTTGAAGCTCCACGCCTGGTTCTTTGGATTGAAGACCTGTATGAGCACTTGTGAATCTGGCAGTACTGGAGAAACCCTACCCTGCAGAGCTACATTGTCATTGAGCTCATATGAACCCTGACTAGTCTGTATCGTTATGGAGGCGCGTTCTCTAACTTCGAATTTTAGTGTACCACTTACCATGCCTGAGATTGTATTATGTGTAGCCTTGAGTGTATTCATGCCAACCAGTCCTTCATCACCATCTATTGTGAACTGATACGTGAACCCTCCGGAAGAGTCCAGATTTACATCTGTGGATTTATGAGCATATCCAGCGGGACCGCTCACAGTTATTCTTGCAGGTGAATCCGGATCGAACGAACCTAGTACCTGTCCAACAACCGTTACCTGCATACCTATACTGTAGACTGTTCTGTCCGCGTTCAATGCAATCTTATCGGTCGCACCAAAGGCTGTGTATGATTGTGATAACAGAATTAATGATATCGCAAAAGCCAGAAATACGTTGGCAGCATTTCCAACCTTCATACGGTAAAGACACTAGATCCCATACTTATTGGTTATGAATGGCTAAAGATACAGCATAGTCAACTATTTTTTGCTTATAGAAGCGAAATCAAAGGAATTCTTATTGTTCATAAATCGCATCTTAGATACCTTGTAGTATATCACTTCGCCCCTTCTTTCGATCACGGCGATAACAGCTTCTTTGCCCATCCTGCCTATCTGTTCTATGGCATCGTTCAATTTCTCGACAGGCATTTCAGTGCCTTCGTTTATGCCAAAGACAACGTATTTAGCAGATTTGTTTCCATGTTCGCCCCGTTCATATACTCTGAAATCAACACCAAAACCAAATCCTTCCTTGGCAACATATCCCCTACTCCTTAGATCTCTGTAGACAAGGAATCGTGTCCATGCTTCCTGGTCCTGCTTGAGCGATACATCAACGAGCTTATCAAAATCCATTGTATCGTTCTTGTTTTTTAAAGTTATCTTGTTCAAATGAAGCAGGTAAAGAGTTTCATAGAGCTGCAGAAAATATTGCTTCCCCTCCCAATCTCCATAACCTTTCCTTGCGAGCTCTTCTCTGGCTTTTTCATCGTTAACCAGTACTCTCTGGTTGACAAGCTCGCCCTGCACCGCATACTCTATTTCCTCTGACACAACGATTAAATCATCCTGTCGTGATTTAAGCGTTCAACTCGGTGTGCATTATGCAGGGAAGAAACTACAGAGAACCCAGAGGGATGCCTTATGTAAGGCGCGAGTTTATCGCAGGCAGTCCTCAGTCAAAGATCGCCAAGTTTACTGGTGGTGCTAAAGGCAATTATGACTTTAAGATAGAACTTATCTCGACCGATGCTAAAATGCAGGTAAGACACAACGCGCTTGAAGCTGCTAGGCTTGCGGCAAACAAGGTCATGTCAGAGATAGGAGAGACGGAATTTTTCAGCCTGCTGAGAGTGTATCCTCACGTTATCCTGCGAGAAAACAAGATGATTGCCGTTGCAGGTGCTGACAGGTTGCAGGAAGGTATGAGGAGGGCATTTGGGAAGGCAACAGGTTTGGCAGCCAGAGTTACTGACGGTCAAGTAATACTGGAACTTCGGGTCAAGGCAGATGCACTTGAAAAGGCCAAGGTAGCAATGCGAACAGCATCAAGCAAGCTGCCCATGAGGACTGCAGTGAACATTGTGCCCCTTAAAAAAGAGGTTGCAAAACTTCTCAAGTAGCAGCTTTAGACACTCCTTTATTGCTTGTTGCCAAAAATGTCAAAGGTTTGCGGTCTACGCGTTATAATATCTCATTTAACTACTGACTACGTTTGAGTAAGGAAATACTGGTTCTTGCATTGGGCGGAAATGCAATAATGAGCGAATCCAGAACATTCGATTCGCAGTACAAGACTGTTTACAATGCAACCAAAGTTATTGCAGATCTGGTTGCTAACGGCTATAGGATTGTGATCACTCATGGTAACGGTCCGCAGGTAGGAGATACGTTGTTCAGGCATGAATATGCGAAAGGACTCGTACCACCATTACCGCTCTTTGCATGTGTAGCGGAAACTCAGGGTTTGTTGGGATCCATGATCCAACTATCATTACTTAATCACTTCAATAAACTTGGCAAGCGGATCAGAGTAGTAAGTTTGATCTCGAAGGTAAGGGTTTCCCCAAAAGATCCCGCATTCAAAAATCCCACAAAACCAATTGGCTCGAGTTATACGAAAGATCAACTCGATGCTATTATTGAACTGAACTCAGCACTTGCAGTCAAGGAAATTGCGCCCAACGAGTATAGGAGAGTTGTACCATCACCTGATCCAGAATCCATATTTGAGGCAGATGCTGTAAAGGATCTTGTTAAGCTGGGCTATGTTGTCATAGCTGCTGGTGGAGGCGGAATTCCTACAATCAGCGGTAGGAATACTAGGTTTGTAGATGCTGTGATCGACAAGGATCTTGCAAGCGAGAGACTTGCCACGGGCATTAATGCGTCAAGGTTAGTCAGCCTAACTGATGTTGACGGTGTTTACGTGGATTACAGAAGCAGGAATAGAAGGTTGTTGAGAAGGATCAGAGCAATCGAAATTAGAAAGCTGTTAAAGAAAGGTGAGTTCGAGAAAGGAAGCATGGAGCCAAAGGTCAAGGCAGCAACAAGATTTGTTGAAAATACTGGAAATGAAGCAATAATAGCGAATCTTAGCGAGATAAAGCAAGCGCTCCACGGCAAATCAGGCACAATTATTTACAAATAAGACTTAACACTTAGAGAAAAGTCTCAGTTTTACGTTTCTTTATTGATAGGGTCTTCTGTACCTCGTTCATAATGCTGATAAATTTCTTCTTTGCATCGAGCTCATTTTTTTCCGAGATAACTATTTCGGAAGAGGAAAGCATTACATCCTTCACAACTATAGGCGTGCTCAACCCTAACAACTCAGCCAGTATATCAAACAGATTGGGAAATTTTGCTTCGTTTCTATACTTGTAGATCATCTTGCCATCACTTAGTCTTGGAGTTGGTTCAATTGGGATAATTAGTTCGGGGGAAGTCAGTTCAGTTATCATAATTTGAATATCATTGTCAATCGTGTCAGAAAGAACATTCTTTTCTGCAGAGAGTCTATCCCTCTGTTTCTCAAGCTCGGCAATTTCATCTTGATACTCCATACCGATCATCTTTGCAAACGCAGATTCAGTAGCACTTTTTAGAGGCAGTTCATGCAGTTTGGCATTCACTCTTGAGAGTTCATCATCTACCTTCAATAATTGTTGTCTATCAGCCTTTATCCTTACAGCAATCTCCTCGAGAAATTTGAAGTCGACCATCGTACATCCCTTTAGCTAAAGTGATGTACTACATCCATCAGGCTCTGCTTGAACTCCTCGGTCGTCAATCCCCATCTAGCGTATTCTTCCTTGTAAGCATCCCAGGACTCTTCTGCTTCGCGAGCAATGTCAAGTATCTTCTGTCCCACTGCTTTTGTGTTGACAAGTATGGTGACATTGGCAGGTTCCTTGTCCATTATAGGTATCTTCACAAATATCATTCTGGAATCCTCTATGTTGAACCTATCTTGGATTATTCTCTTGAGGGCTTCTCTCTCCTTCATATCAAACTCGCCTTTTACTTTCACGAGCGCGCAGCAGGAATCTCTTGGACCTCCCTTCTCTCTTATCACGGCTTCATCTATATCGAAGAGCAGAGCATCTTCACGTCGCCCTATTGATTGAATTATGCCCTCCATTGTATTACTCTTGCCGTTAGTGATGTCGCCTAAGTTCCAATGACCCCCGTCTGGCACAACAGGAATGACCCACGGAATAGCAAACTTCGGACGTTTAGTTCCTAGCCATGTTCTATAATTCGACATGTCCCATTCAGTTTCTCTTGCAAATGACGCTATGAACATCGATATGGCATTGGCAGCGATCAAGTTCATGCCCTTGTAATCCTTCCATCCAACCTCGTGCTCCTTAGGCAGGTCGTCTATGATAGAAGGAACCTTGTCTAGTTTCTGCTCGAACTTGTGCGCAAGCTGTCTGAGAGTTTTGTTGTCTAGCAGTATGGAACAATCAGAATATTTTATCTGGTATTCTAGGTTCATCACAATGTTTATCGCGGCAGCTTCCAGAATCACCGGATCCCATCCGAATTCTGGTAGCAGTCCAAGCGTTGCTACAGTAGCATGCCCCGCAGTGTCCTTCTTTATGTACTGCATGAATGCGCATGCGAAGGAACTACCCGTACCACCACCCATCGCAAACGGAACCGTAAAACCTCTAACTGGCTCTGGTGATAGTGAGGATAGTTGCTTTTGCACATCAAACTTTGTACTAACCTCTTTCATGAAACGAGTTCTACCTTCGGCCCAGTTTCTTGCAGCGCCTCCTGAACCGGCTATAACGTGCTTGTCTCTCAGCGCAAAGAGGTCTGGATATGACTGGAGAATTAAATTCGCAGCTCTCGGGTCAAGGTCTACTAGCAATGCCCTTGGTATGAGCGGAATTTCTCCGCCTCCGTATGAAGCTGGAAATCTCAAGATCGTACTTCCGTATCTCTTCAAGACCTTCGCTTCTTCCTTCTCACCATGTAGAACTGGTTTAAGCGGATCAGCTCCTACATCAATGAGCAATCTTCTATATGATTCGGCGCCGAGACCTATACCGCAGTGCCCGAAGCACACCATTAGAACTGGTGCCGGTGGAAGAGGAGCAAATTTAGCCATTTTCTAACCCTACCAAGCCCATGATATAACCTACTTCAATTTGTGCGTTTCCCATACTACGCACGCTCAGATCACTTGAACTGTAGCATTTGCAACATATGAGTCAGCTTCTACATTTATTTTCCATGATCCCGCCACAGCATCACTCTTTATTGCAAGGAAAGTAGTATAGGTTCCAGCATCGCTTGCTGTTGTAGTTAGCAGCATATCATCTCCAGATGGAGGATCTACAGTTATGGTGACCTTGCTCTTCGCAGGAGCATTTCCTGATATCTTCATTAAACTGCCTTTGCTGTACTGTGTTTTATCGGTTGTTATCGTTACACTTCCAGACGAGGAAGAAGTCTGTGTTGAACCAGAGGCTGATGCTACAACTGTAAAGTCGACATCTGCCTGCTTGTTACCTAAAGTTACCTTTATCTCGTAATTCCCCAATGCTGCGTTAGAAGGCAGGGTGTAGTCATATCTGTAATTGCCACTTCCATCCGACCTAGTAGCAGTTCTTACCAGCTGGACTTTGTTGCTATCGAATACGTCTACGTCGATCCACACATCAGCGTCAGTCTTACCGCTCACCACAACACTGTCCCCCCTAGCATACTGCGTTTTATCAGCCGAGATCGTTAAGCCTTGAGAAGATGATGTCTGCGTTGCTGGTGGCTGTACTGCTGGTGTCGTTGACGGTGGTTGTACTGACGGTGACGATGTTCCTGCCGTACCAATTCTGAATGATCTCTCGATAACCTTCCCTTCTTGGCTAATTTTTATTGAGTACTCTCCAGAAGCATAACTCTTAGAGAGTGCAGTAGAATACTGGAAATTACCATTAGAATCCGCCGTTGCGGAACTCTCGCTTATGACCAATCTATCGATACCTAGCAAGCTGATCTTCGCGGACTTGTTTGGCACACCAGTTCCTGAAAGAGTTAGAGTATCCCCTGGTTGGTATTCTGCCTTGTTAAGCTGGGCTGAAAGTACGGTTGAGCTGACTGTTGCTTTATCTAACTTTTCTTTCAGGTCATCTACTTGATCTGAAAGTCGTTTTACCTGAACTTCAAGAACATTCATATCATCTTTAATTTCATCAGACTTTTCTGTAGCACCATTCATGACATCCTTGCTAATCTGATCTAGTTTCTGTTCTAACATTGTTATCTTTTGGGTCAAATTGCCAATCTGTTCGTTAGAAACAGTTCCGGGGACGGACCAGTTCATACCAAGTGTTGACGGCCCAAGTACCACTCCTGCTCCAACTGCTACAGCAATAATGCCAAAAACCGCCATCCAGAACTTAGAGATCATCAATTCGACACCTCCTCAGAAATAAATTGCGGGCTCTGCTTCTTAGCAGAGTATTCTGGAACTTCGGCATCTTCCCTTTCTACTTGTGAGCTTTCCGAATCCATTTTGAATTGAAAATCTTTCATGCCAACTATTCTGTCGATAGCCTCGTTAACCAAGACCTTGCTTATCATTGAAGTCTTGGATACAATCTTGGCCACCTTCTGAACCTGTCCGCTAGCAGACTCTAGATTCTTCAGCGCTTCCATTCCCTGTGTAGTTATAACGTACCTATTACCAGTAGTTCTTTGCACGAAACCCTCGCTCTCCAGTTTCTGGATCAACCCGGGTATAGACCTGGCAGATATCACATTGCTATGCTTAGCATCAATGGTGAGTTCCTCCTGACTCATTCCGTGTACTCTCAGCCTATGCAAAACTTGGTGTTTCGACAAAGTCTTCGTGATCGTGCTCTTGCTGTACCATATCAGCACCATGGCTAGCATGAGGGATACCGTCGCTCCAACCATTGCCAGCAGGATCTTTTGCCCGTCCATCGCCATCAGCAGATCATTAGAATGCGTGTATCATAAGGAATCCTGCGGTGTGAAGGTTTCATACAAAGATGAACGCATAGAAACGTCCGTTCCAAATTGTTATGGATCATTTGTCTATAGTGCGGGAAGTGTGGCGAGAAAATATTTATGAAAAATCACTAATGACATTTACAGAACTTTCAACATTCAAAACCCATAAAATGTGGGAGCGAAAACACGTGGTTAATCTCAGGACATGGAATATGCGAAATTATTCAAGAATTTTTTCTAATTCATATAAATTAATAATAATCACCAATCAACCTACCTTGCATGGTACGTAAAGCTATCATAATGGGCGCTGCCGGACGGGATTTTCACAACTTCAACGTCTTCTTCAGGGACAACCCGAACTACAGGGTAGCAGCGTTCACGGCAACGCAGATTCCTTACATAGAAAACAGAGTCTATCCTGCAGAATTGGCAGGAAAGATGTATCCGCAAGGAGTACCGATCTACAGTGAGGAAAAGCTAACTGAACTTATACTTAAGCATGATATCGATGAAGTATTCTTTTCCTACAGCGATGTGTCTCATGAAACCGTAATGCATGCCGCTTCCAAGGTAATAGCTGCGGGTGCATCGTTTGCACTTCTTGGCACTAATGACACGCAGCTGAAATCAAAGAAACCTGTTGTATCTGTGCTGGCTACAAGAACTGGCGCTGGTAAGAGTACTATTGCGAGGATGGTTGTTAACGCAGCAAAAAACGCTGATCTTAAACCTGCAGTAATAAGGCATCCCATGCCTTATGGTGATTTAAAGATAGCAGTACAGCACTTCAAAAGCCTAGAAGATTTCAAACGTTATAGGATAACAATAGAGGAGGAGGAAGAGTATATTGATCATGTAGAAAGCGGAGTTGAGCTTTTTGCCGGAGTTGATTATCAGCAGATTCTTGAGGAGGCAGAAAAAAATTGCGACCTGATAATCTGGGACGGAGGTAATAATGACTTTTCGTTCTATGTTTCCGACCATACAATAGTCGTCGTTGATCCATTGAGGGCAGGCCATGAAACCAAATATCATCCGGGGGAGGCCAACGTCAGACTTGCCGATGCGCTGGTCATCAATAAGGTAAACGTTGCGGAACCTGTCATGGTTGAAAGAGTTATAGAATCATGCATGAAACTTAACCCTAAAGCGAAGATATTCAAGGTAAGTTCTGAAGCGACTGTAGATAATCCAGATCTGATCAAAGGTAAGAGAGTTCTTGTTGTAGAAGACGGCCCGTCAATAACACACGGTGAGCTTAAGGAAGGTGTTGGCGCTACAGCTGCAAAGGCATTGAACTGCAACTTGGTGGATCCAAGGGCAAAGGCTATCGGCTCAATAAAGAAAGCATATGAAAAGTTTCCATGGATCGGCTCGGTGTTGCCTGCCCTAGGTTACAGTGCTGAGCAGCTAAGGGAACTGGAGGGTAGTATAAACGCAGTTGAGTGTGATGCCGTGGTGCTTGGAACACCAGCTGATTTGAGGAAGAGAATCAAGATCACAAAGCCTACAGTGAGAGTCAGGTTTGAGGGTAATGATTCTACAGAACCTAAATTTACTAAATATTTGGAAGATATATTCAGAGAAATTAAATCGAATGCTATCAAATAGGAGCAAAACCACGGTAACCTGCAGCTTGTTGAAGTTCTTCCTCCTTGCTTATTTTCAATTCTATTAGTGATATCATGTATCCATCTGGGTCAAGTATTATTGCATGTTTCCCAAAATCCTCATCCTTGGGCTCTTTCATGAACCGTACACGCTTACGCTTTAGAACTTTGTATGCTTCGTCCATACTTATTACTTTGAATGCTACCAGCATACCTATCTTTGGTTTGCCGGATTTCGGTTTTAATTTCTTGTTAGCAGGGTGAAGTGCCAAAACAGTACCGTCCTTAAAGAACTCGATCCAGTCCTTGGATTTGCTCTTTAGTGTAAGCCCCAAAGTATCCTTGTAGAATTTTGTCGAACGCTTGATATCAGATACCAACAGTATGATCGCTCCAACCTTTCTGAACATGTTCTCCAAATCCTACATCATCTGGGGTAATGAACTTTCCCATAGACAGAATAGCTATATAATGCAATGATGGTTTGCCAAAGTTTGTCAGATGATGGCAAAGTTATAATATCAAGATTATCGAATGCTTAGTTCATGCGGTGGTCGTCTAGTTAGGTCGTGATCGTAAAATGCTGTCTGACCCTAGAATTTGTGCGGAAAATGTTTCTGAACAATGATTCTGCATAACTAGCTTGGTCTAGGACGGCAGCCTGCCACGCTGTCGACCCGGGTTCAAATCCCGGCCACCGCACGTTCATACCATATAATGCAGGGAAGGTTGTTCCTTGATAATAAGATGATTTTGTAACTGCAATAATATGTGCCCTAAGAAACTTTATCTCCTAGTGTGTCAGTTAAAAAATAATGAACTACAAAGCCTTATATGGAAAAGTTATGCGTATCAGCCCAAAGATTCGTTTTGCAACTATATGTAATATGAATGGAAAAATTGTGTACAGTGGCCACAGGAAAGGCGTAAAGAATCTTCTGAATCCTAAGGAAAGCAGGATGTCGCTTCGGCAGGCTGTGAAAATTTGGAAGATGCGCAATAAACTTGCACCTAAGATCGGAAGAGGAAAGTATGTGTTGGCTGAGTATGCAAGGATCAAGCGCATCACTGTACCTTTAGGGAAGAAACATCTCCTTTATGTTAGTACAGCCCCATCGGCCAATCACGCAAACATAATCAAGGGTATTAGGAAATTAACTGCAAGGGCTAGATAAGAATAAACCAATGACGGCAGGAAAAGACCATCTTTTTATTTTGTCATGCTTGTCATTGCAAACATGATGTAATGTTTGCAATGACTAAAATTCAATGTTAGCCGTATGATTCGTACCTTATGTCATAGGTACCATCGGGTCTCTTCTTCCTCTCTTCCACAAATCCTAATGGAGTCAGATACTGCATTCCACCATCTACAGTCCCCTGCCAACCGCAAACATAGAACATCGTGTTTTCTGGAGTGATCTTTTCCCCAACAAGTTCTTCAAGCGGGGACTTGCCAGTTGCTGGATCAGGTCTTATGAACGTCTCTACCCTTCCCTTATGTCCGCCCCAAGATCTGTTCAGCCATTCATCTGGTCTACTTATGCTTGCTCTGTACTTGAAATTCCACTTATCCCTACCCTTATCGATACTTTCCTCCTCAAGCTCACTCAACAAGTCCCTGTATCCCAATTCGTCAACGTAACTTGCGCCATGCAATACTACAAGCTCTCTCTTATCTCCCACGGCCTTAAGGTGCATGGTAAAGCTTAGAAACGGTGCAAGTCCGGTACCGCCTCCAACCATTACAATGCGTCTTGTGTCTGGAGAACCATCAGGCTTCTTATCTACAAGTCCAAATGGTCCTGTTGGTTTGAGCCAGAATATTTCGTCGCCCTCCTTTCTTTCAAATAATTCAGTGGTCAATCTACCGGGCACTGGTTTCTTGACCCATCTGATATAAAGTTCGAAATACTTCTTCTGTTCAGGGGGTGAGCCTATCGAGTATGCTCTTCTGACAACCTTACCTCCTTCGCTCTTTACTGGAAGACCGAGTGTAACAAACTGTCCTGCCTTGAAATCTGGAATAGGACCATTTGCAGGTGTGATCTTAAAGATAGCTAGGTCCTCCTTCAAGACTCTGATGTAAGTAATAATTCCTTTCTGGTCAGCAACCAAAGCCAGCCAAACCCAGTGCGGTAAACCAAATCTATGTTATAAATATATTTGTGATAGTTCGGTAAACTTCAAACATCTTCAATGAATTACTGGAAGTGCATCGAGATAAAACAAACATTATTAAGCATTCCACTACGGGTTATGGTTGGATCGGATCAGACGGGCCGGAGGTCTTGCTGTCTCATGTTATCGACCGTCCAATCGTCTAGCCTGGTAGGATACTCCCTTGGCATGGGAGAGGTCGTGGGTTCGAATCCCACCCGGTCCACACACAAGGCAAGAAACGTTTAATGCAATACTTCCTTTTACTAAATCATGATAAGAGTTAGCAAAGCAACTCCAAGAAAAACACCAAGACCATTCAGGTTTCACTGGGGAAGCGGTTATGTGAAGGAGGAAATCTCCATAAAGTGCAGCATTGATGGACACAGCTGGGAGCCAACAATACAATTACTAGAATACGGCGATGGCATGCAACAGCTAAGATTCTGTGTTTATAATGGCAACAGATTCCTGAGAATGCCCTTGCTCCTAGGATCGGAAGAAATGAGTGCGTTAGCAAAACAAGTAAGAAAAAGCAAGCAGATAAAAAATCTGATGAGAAAGTTAGCGTAGTATCAAACTTGCTCCGACTTTGACAAATTTGAACGTGAATATTTTGAGCATTTATATTAGGTAGCAGAGGTCGAACTGCTAGAAGGGGGTGTCATGTACGAGTTTTAACCGAGGTTTCAATTCTGGTCCAAAACCAGTTGAACAAGGCAAAGAATACGACGTAAGTATAACAGAAAGAAGCAGAAAGGGCGACGGTATAGCAAGAATACAGGGATTCGTTATCTTCGTGAAGAACGGACAAGTAGGCCAGAATTGTAAGGTCAGAATTACTCAGATCGGCAATAGGTTCGCGACTGCTGAAATAGTCCAGTAGTTGTAATCTTGCCAGTAAGAACGAAAATTTTTTGTATTATTTATTTTCATTTTTAGGATTTTTCATCTGTATCACTAACCATGCTTAAATATCAAACGAACCTGCACAAAACTATGGAGGCTGAAGATCGTCACCTAATTGTAACCTACTGCAGGTTCGGCGGAGATAATGTATCTAATGTATCTTCTGATGATTATTTGAAGATCTTTCCGCAACATGTTCTGAATAGAGTAAACAAGGCAAAAGAAACCTTTGTCAGGCTTGCAGAATCGCATGCAGACGATGAATTCATGAAGGTTCTACTATTTGGGCAGCAAGCGGTAGTTGGTTTGAGGAACTATGCGGCAAGTCTGGGTTTACCTGAAGAGAGGATTGAACTTGATGCTAACTGCAAGGACATTACAGAGATGGTGAAGAAGGTCTGGAATAGGATAAGAACAAAACCAAATCCTCCTAGAGTATATTTTATGCTATCAACTTGGCAGTGGGTATTCATCGAACAGTTACTTGCACTCAAGGATGAGAGATTCAAGTTTTACTTCGAAGGAGCTTTCGATGGCAGAGCGTCGGAAGAGGTTGAGCTTGATAAAAAGTTGGAAAAAGTAGCCAAGATAGCTCTGAAGACAAGCAAGATCGGCAGTATGCTGGATAAAGTAGGCGGCAGTGTAAGTTCGAATCTTAAGGGTTGACTAACTAACGTCATGCACTTGAAGCCTCTAGAAACCTTACCTTTCTGTAGTGTACTGCTAGATAGATCAGAAGGGCTACTAGTGACATTTCCACTATCTTCGTAATTATACCAACTGCGTCAAGTCCTTCTGGAGCACCAAACGGTTCAGGAAGATCGGCAATTCTAGTTATCCAATACAGAATTATGCTTCCCATGTTACCAACTATGCCTATTATTGCAAATCTCTTCGTAGGCCTAAGCATAAACAATATACCAAAACTTATCTGTGCTACTCCGAGGGCTACAAAGAATCTCGCATGTTCGACGCTCACATCTGAAAGATGATCAGGAACTAGTAGAAGATGTATGATGCCTGCACCTACAGCCAGTGCCATTACAACGAATCTGTAACCTTTGGCTTTGTATCTAGTTCTTGTGTTAATGCCAAAGAGTGATGCAGCAGCTACCAGCGTTCCTACACCAACCCATTGCGCGGCTTCTGCCGTAACGCTGTTGTGCACATGCGACCCTTCTCCTGTTTCGCGAACATGTTCATGCTGACCTTCTTCACTTTCATGTTCTTCTGGTAACATGGTTTCTTGATCAGTATGTGTGTCTTGTGAGGGATCAGCAACCGTCTCTTCCTCTTGATGTTCATGCTGCTCCTCTGAAGATTGGGCAAATGATACATCGTAATAATGCGTTAGTGTCAAAGCTAAAACTGTTATCAATATTGACAGAAGGATACTTTTTACCATGAATAATAATACGCTTCCAGTGAATATTAATCTTAAGGTTGCTTCACACTATTTATACTCGACAAAAATATCTAGAGGCATGTCGCTGGATCTTTACAAAACCCTGAAACTTGTAGAAGAAGAAATTGTGGAAATGAAGAAGCGACAGCAAGCAACTTTGAGCATTTATCAGCAGCAAACTAGGGACGACATTGTTAGGAAATTCACAGAAGCAGATCACACCCTCCTTGAAGCTACGGAGCAGAAGGTAAAGGAGATAAACTCGCTACAACAGGAAATGCCGTATCTGATTACAAGTGCAAGAAAGGTTGCATATCTGTCAGTAAAAAGGATCAAGGATGATAGTGATATTATAGTTGAGATAGATCCGATAATATACCCCACGCCTTACAATTTGAAATTCATCCTTAAAGATCCGAGTGCAGGACTATACAGCCCGTCTACGACGCAAGGAACTTTTTCTGCAAATGAAGCTACAGTGATCCGTGCAGTGGACGTAATTCAGCAGATGGAACCAAGGGATGTGGAAGAGTATATGGATCTTTGGTTGACGCATAAGACCAGCGATGGTTTCGCTACAAAGCTAAAGGCTGTTGAGAACAAGATCAAGAGCATAGAAAGTTCTGCGGAAATTGTTGTGGAATCGCTCTTGATGATGAGCTCGTCCCCAGCTCCCAGACAGCTGATTTATTACTGCGAGGATCACGACCGTGATCCAACGCACAATCACAACAGAAACGTTCCCCCAAGTGCTGTGAAGGGACTCCTCAAGCACCATCTGAAACTTGATTAGGAAACAACTTCAAACTCGATGTGATTTTTCTTCAGGAACTGCATCAGTCTTTCAGTATGTGCGTTATCCTCTGTTTCTAAACTGAGCGTAACTTTCGCCTTCCCAACAGCAACGTCCTGACTTAACCTATCATGCAGAACTTCAACTATGTTTACCCTGTTAGCAACTATGCTGTCCACGACGTTCTTCAACTCTCCTGGTCTGTCAACCAACCGCACCGAGATCTTTAACATCCTGCCAGTTTCAAGCAAACCCTTTGACACTATCTGTCCCAATAGATACATGTCAACGTTGCCTCCAGTCAGCACTGTTACTATCTTCTTGTCCTTTGAAATACCACCATTTGACAACAGATAAGCCAAACCAACCGCACCGGCGGGTTCTACCACCAGTTTTGTCCTTTCCATTAGTAGGAACATAGCCTTTACAATCTCATTATCACTTACAGTAACGACATCATCGATATACTTGTTAAGAATTTCGAACGTTAATTCTCCAGGATGCTTGACAGATATACCATCTGCAATAGTCGAACCGTGACTTGTCTCAACTATGGATCCCTTGTCTAGCGATATTTTCATTGCTGGAAACGCCTTTGTCTGAACTCCTATAACCTTCACCTTGGGCTTTTTTGATTTGATAGCAACCGAAAGTCCAGCTGCCAGGCCACCACCACCAATAGGTACGTAGATAGCATCAAGGTCTGGCAGATCTTCAAGTATTTCCAGACCTACAGTGCCTTGCCCGGCGATAACGTAAGGATCGTCAAATGGATGAATGAGTGTTCTATCCTGCTCCTTAGCTATCTCCTGCGCTTTATCCCATGACTGATCGTAAAGCACTCCATGCAGAACAACTTCTGCACCATAGCCTCGCGTCGCAGATACCTTTGCAGGTGATGCATTAACTGGCATGACTATCGTGCAGGGTATCTTCTGCATACCCGATGTAAAAGCAACGCCCTGTCCATGATTCCCTGCAGATGCGGCAACGACACCATTACTCTTTTGTTTCTTTGATAGTGAATTTATTTTCACATATGCACCTCGAACCTTGAAAGAACCCGTTTTTTGCAGCGATTCCATCTTAAGGTACAGTTTACAGCCAGTCATCCTGCTGAAAGTATTTGAATAGTCAAGCGGAGTTCTGCGAATGACTCCTCGCAAGATCCGTCTTGCGTCGATTACATCCTGTAGTGTGGGTTTCACCCCTCTTATGCCAGAGGACACGCAAATATAATTTGCTCTTGCACTATGAGGCATTTCAGAAATTATCGAAGCTGATTGATCATTTCCTCTACATTCGCCCTATCGGCAGCATTGGGGCACTGGTTCAAATACTGTGCAAAATCACCAGCAGCTCCTTCCTTGTTACCGAGTTCAAGCCTTGCAACTCCTCTGTTCTTGTAGATTGGGCCGAACCTGTAAGGGTTGATCTCTATCGCTTTCGAATAAGATTTTTCTGCCGCTGAATAATTCTTCTTCTTTAGATAATAATTGCCAAGACCTCTATGTGCAAGATAATACTTTGGATTCAACTTGATTGCCTGCTCATAACACCCTAGAGCTTCGTTAGACCCAACTTCATTGCATAATGATCCAAGCAAATTCCATATTCTGGGATTTTCTGGCTCCTCATCTCTTGCCTTCGCTAGCATCGATATAGCTTCCTTATGTTTACCTTGTGCTTGAAGTTTTTCGGCAACAAAGCATAGACGGTTAGATCTTGTAAATGCCAGTTCATCACTCTCAACATACTTTGCCATATCATTCGGAACCAGCATCATCATGATGTTATCGTCCTGCTTCCATAATTCATTGAATTGTTTGTAGGTTATCGCTCCTATTTTATCAGGTTCCGGAAAATACGTCAGTACTCTGTTGGTACTGTCGTCATAGCCAGAGATAACTGTTGCGTGTTGTACCGTTTCTTGTATACCAGGTAGGATTACAATTGGTGGTAGCCCTTGGTCGATTCGCTTCTTGAGATCCTGCAACGAACCTTGGTAGATGAAAGATTTGAAGCCATGTTTCTCTGCGAGTTCGATACCCTCGATCATTATAGTTCCTTTCATCTTTGGATACGTCTTCGCTATTTCCTTCGCCTCGTTGATCGGGATCTCTTCTCCCCAATATCTGGACACAACGCTGATTACCAATGGCAAGCAAATGTTATCCTCGTCCTCCCTAACTAGCGGAAGTTCGAGCGTGTGCGTGGATCCCAAGATAGGAACGTTCTAACATAATAAAATAAAAATCTATTCAAAAATTACTCTACTTCTACCTTCTGCTTGTCTTCTTTCTCGTCCAGCTTCTTCAACGTGCCTTGCAGGAATTTTTTGTACTGATCCCTTTGCGCTTTCGTCATATTGTCTAGGTTGTCATTCAGCGTAGCTGCCATCGATGTAACTCTGTCAAGTATGTCCATCGCTACGAATTTGCCAACGTTTCCCAATCGCATCAGGACATCCATTTGTTTCTTTATCACATCCTGTATGGACTGCAGGTCTTCAAGAACAGAGATTCCTTTCTTTGTTATGGTATACTTCCCACCATCATTTTCTTCGATCAAACCTTCCTGCAACAGCCTGCCAAGCAATGGATATACTAAACCAGCTGAAGGCTTCCACATACCGTCGCTCTCCTCAGAAGCAGATTCTATGATCTGTTTTCCTGTCATTGGTTGTTCCTTCAATACGTTTAGCACATAGAAGCGGGAAAATCCTCTTGGAACAGAACTTCCAACTCTCTGAAGCCAACTTGCTACCATTTACTATCAAGTAAATATCGCTAGAGATATATTTAAGTCTTCTGGGGCATGTTTAAACACTCACCGAATAAGCTGCTTTACTGATGAATTCGCATAGCGCGTTAGAACAGATTAAACTATAATAAATGATAGCTAGTTATGTGAACGGATTTGGCTGATGTTATCGAGCATGATATAATCATCGTAGGGTCGGGTCTTGCTGGTCTTCGTGCTGCAATCGAAGCGGCAAGAACGAGCCAGAAGCTGAACATTGCTGTCGTTTCGAAAGTGCAGGTCATGCGCTCGCACTCTGTATCTGCAGAAGGTGGCACGGCAGCTGTACTCTACCAGGAAGACGGAGACAATTTCGAATCGCATATCTATGACACGATCAAGGGAAGCGACTTTCTTGCGGATCAGGAATGTGTTGAGCGTCTTGTGTATGCCATGCCAAACGAGATCTATCAGCTGGAACACTGGGGTATGCCATGGTCAAGAAAGGAAGATGGAAGAGTTGCGCAAAGACACTTCGGAGGATACAGTTTCCCCAGAGCAACATTTGCTCAGGACAAGGTTGGATTTTACCTTATGCAGACACTGTACGATACTGCGTTAAAGTATGATAATATACACTTTTACAACGAATGGTTCGTTACTTCGATTCTGTATAGTGATCATCAGTTCAGCGGTTTAACGGCAATAGAAATTCCGACAGGAAACTTTTCTACATTCAAAGCGAAATCATGCATAATAGCTTCTGGCGGTGCGGGAAGGATCTATTCCTTCGCAACATACGCATTGTCATCAACGCCAGATGGTCTTGACATGGCTTATCGAGCGGGGTTGGCTTTGAAGGATATGGAGTTTGTGCAGTTTCATCCTACTGGCATACTCCCATCTGGAATATTGATCACGGAGGGTGCTAGAGGAGAAGGTGGATATTTGATAAACAAAGACGGTGACAGGTTCATGAAGAAATATGCTCCCAACAAGCTCGAATTGGCGTCAAGAGATGTTGTGTCAAGGGGCATGATCACCGAAATACAGGAGGGCAGGGGCTTCACAGATGAAGCAACTAACATGAACCATCTGTTGCTTGACCTTAGACATATAGGTGACGAGAAGATCAAGGAGAGGCTTGCAGGCATACGAGAGATCACGATGAAGTTCTCTGGTCTGGATCCCATAGATGAGCCCATACCGGTAAGACCAGTCTGTCACTATATGATGGGCGGCATACACACGAATATCGACGGTGCGACAGAAATGAAGGGTTTATGGGCTGCTGGCGAGGCTGCCTGTGTAAGCATAAACGGCTCGAACAGGTTGGGAGCAAATTCAACTGCTGAATGTCTGGTCTGGGGCAGGTACACAGGAGAGTTTGCAGCAAAGTATGCACTGGAGCAGAGCACACATGAATTACAAGTAGACATGATCAAGAGCGAGGAAAAGAGGATCTACGATGGCATATTTCGGGGCGCAGGGCAGGAAAATCCATACCAGATCAAGAAGGAGCTTACCGACATGATGGACTCAAATGCTTATGTTTATAGAAACGAGCAGGGACTTGCTGAAGCGATAAGGAAGGTCAAGGAATTGCAGGCAAGAACATGGAAGCATGTTGATGATCAAGCTAAAGAGTACAACACAAACTTCACAAATGTAATGGAGTTGGATTCGATGCTGCGAACATGCGAAGTTGTTCTTATTGGTGCATACAACAGGCTGGAATCAAGGGGCGCGCATGCTAGGATTGATCATCCAAAGCGCGACGACACAAACTTCCTGAAACATACACTTGCATACTATACTGGCGACGGACCAAAACTCGCTTATCATCCAGTAACAATGACAAAATATAAACCCGAAGAGAGGCACTACTGAGGCGGTTGCTTTGGTGCAGGAAGAAAATCGTGAAGGCGTGAAGGGCTGGCTAAACCCAACAAGGTATGGATTAGCAAGGTTTGCATACTGGTTGCAGCGACTGACAGGTCTTGGTCTGCTTGCTTATTTTATTGCCCATGTAATTGAAACCAGTTCGATAGCTCAGGGCAAGTTTGCATGGGATGCTATGCTGGATCTTACACAAACGCCGGGAGGACATATCGTGCTTATCATTGTAATAGGCATGTCAACATTTCATGCTGCCAACGGAGTTAGACTATACATAACAGAAGGTGGCAAGGGAGTGGGCAAACCAGGAAGGCCTGACTATCCGTACAGACCGACCACATTGAGCGCTAGAATGAGAGCTTGCATATGGGTGAGCATAACACTTGCTGCCCTAGCGATGATCTACGGTGCAAACGTCTTGTTTGGGGAGTGAGTATATGCGCGAAAGCCAGATAATGAACATCCATTACGTTACTGGATTATCAGCAATAGTTTTGGTTGGCATACACATAATGTTCAGGCTGATAATGCCTTTTGGTCAAAGTCTGGAGTATGAAAACATAATTGCAAACTATCAGAACCTGCCATATACCATAGTGCTTGAACTCATACTTGTTACAGTTGCCATACACGGCTTCAATGGTTTGCGCATTATCTTGATAGAGTGGAGACAGGGTGAGAGCTGGGAGAAGGGTGTCAAGTGGGCATGCGTTGCAGCGGCAATAGCAATCATAGCTTACGGAAGTAGGACGATAATCATGGCTAACATGGCAGGTGCAGCATGAAGTCCATAAAGTTGAGGGTATTCAGGCATATTCCTAGCAGCGATTCTCCCAGGTACGACACTTTTAGCGTTCCAGTTGAAAGATGGACTACCGTTCTGGACGCTTTGCTTTCTGCAAAAGCCTACGATGATCATTCTATAGCGATCAGGTATTCGTGCAGACAGGCATCATGTGGTTCCTGTGGCATGAAGATCAATGGAATACCAAGACTTGCTTGCTACACAAAGATAGATGAACTTGGCACCGATACTATTACATGCGAACCAATGCCAAACTTTCCCATCATCAGAGACCTTGCAACTGACTTTACGGCATTCTTTCAGCATCATAAGGATATGAAGCCATTCATAATCAATGACGTTGACAGAAGTGTTGATGCACAGACAAGAGAGTTCCTGCAGAATCCAAAACAGCTAGATGAATTCATGCAGTTTTCTTACTGCATAAAGTGCGGTTTATGTTACTCAGCATGTCCAGTAGTTGCCACTGATAAAAAATTCCCGGGACCGCAAGCACTTGCTCAAATGTACAGGTATTTTGCCGACAATAGAGATCAGGGTGCAGATGAAAGGTTGAAGATCGTTGATGAAAGACATGGTATGTGGAGGTGTCATTTTGCAGGTTCATGTAGCAAGGTATGTCCAAAGGGAGTTGATCCAGCATTAGGCATTCAGCTCTTGAGAGGATACATGATGGGCTTCTCAAAGAAGGAAAAAATTGTTCCAAAACGCTACAAACCTGAAAGTTAAATTTACTTATCGTAAACCTGAAACGTTCCGGTAGTTTTGCCGCTTTCGTTTACCTGTTTGTTTATGGCTTCTGCCATGAAGTGATTGCTCACATTGATTGTAACCTTCTTCACACCCTCAATCTTCTGAATATTGTCATGTATGTCCTGTGCTATCTTGAAGCCAAATACTGCTGGACAGAACGGACTTGTAAGGTGCAGGTCAACTTTTACAGTTCCATCTTGGATGTCAACATTATCAACCAGCTGTAACTCCATTATTGATACGTTGATCTCAGGATCCACGATTGGCGTCAAGGCATCGAATATTTTCTTTCTTAGCTGTTGCAGCTCTGTGCTCATGAGAAAACTAATGGTAACGCCATATATAACCATTGAGAAGATAGATAGTGTTTCATATTTTCATGTATGATATTCGCACATATGTTTTAGAAATTAATTCAATGCATGAAAGGTTTAACATTATGATTATTACAAGGTACTCGGTACGAGAGGCATGAACGCCAGCAGAATTAGCATTGCAGTACTTTGCATATCACTTGTCTTTTCGTTTTCTGCAGTCCCTTTGGCTTCTTCAAGATCCGATATTGTTTTTGATTGGGATGTAAGCCCGACCTCGATAATAGTTCCCAAGAATGCGAAGTTTGATGTCACGGTTGAAATTAAAAGGATATCTGGCGAGGGATTCGTGCAGATCCGCATACTACCTTCGGCAGCTTTGCATCCTTCCAAGGAGTTAGTCATATCAAATTACTTTGATGGTAATCAAACTACACAAGCATCTGTACAGGTTACTACAATTTGGGGTGGCAATCACACGCTTACCGTTGAGGCGCTTGTAGGCGATGATGTGTCAAACGTTAAACACAGAGATCAGCGGGAAATTCGCGTACATGTGCCGCACCCAATACGAGCAAGCATATCAACACCGGTAACACGCGGAGACGCTCCCCTCACACTAACATTTACAACTAATGTAAGTGGAGGCACTCAGCCCTATACTTATCAGTGGATCTTTAGCGATGGATTCAGAACGACGGAAGCTAACCCAACTCATACTTTCGAAGAACCAGGATATTACCGAGTCACCATGAATATGAGGGACTCTGCCGGAATAGGTTATACAGCGTTACAGATCATTACTGTCACTAAAAATGGTGAGGTTTACAATCCGATAAGAACAGCACAAAATCTGACCAAAGGGGTAGCCAACGCACCACTTAATGCAACATATGCACCTAGCAATGAGTCAACTGAATCTAGTTCTAATGCAGCTAGCGATGCACCAAGCAACATACCAAACGGTGGAAGATGTTTAATCGCGACTGCAGCGTTTGGGAGCGAACTTGCACCACAGGTACAGTTCCTTAGAGAATTTCGAGACAAACACATAATGTCTACAGCTTCAGGCTCTAGTTTCATGAATGTTTTCAATGCATGGTATTATTCATTCAGCCCGTACGTTGCTGACTATGAAAGAGAACAACCATGGATGCAACAGATAGTGAAAGGTTCCATCTATCCGCTGCTGGGTATTTTGCAAGCGTCAGAAAATGCATATTCACTGATGGATGGCGAGTATGGAGCATTGATGGCTGGATTGCTGGCAAGCTCCTTGATCGGTGTAACATATTTCTCACCATTAGTTCTAGCTATAAAACCTATAAGACAACACAAATTCATGTTAAGAAACGCGTTGGTGATATTTGGAGTTGCACTGACCTTCGTTTTCGTTGGAATAATTTCCAATAATACGGTCATACTAACGTTTTCTACAGTTTCACTCGTACTTTCTGTTCTAACCGTTAGTGCAGTTGGCACAGCAAAATTGATCCACAAGTGCATCGTTGAGAGACGATGGTTTTCTTCATTGTTAAATTTTGGTCATATGTACGTATGAAATGACTAATTTTTTGTGTTCATATGATTAAAATAAAAGCCTCTGATGTCCATTATGCATGTATCGTTCAAGGTTAAAGGGCAAGCTGGATAAAGACGCATTGAAGTTCCTATCGTCGATCAGCGACGATCTTGCATTGTTGTATTATGATGTAGTTGGCAGCGAAGCACATTCATTGATGCTTTATGAAACAGGTCTGCTCGACAAGCAGGAATTGAAGAAGATCATTACAGCGTTGGAAGGCGTAAAGAAGCAGGATCTGAATAAACTTGCTTCTGAGGAGTATGAGGATATACACGAAGCTGTTGAAGCTTACGTTGTCGAAAAAGCTGGCATAGACGCTGGAGGAAAGATGCATACAGCAAGGTCAAGGAACGATCAGGTTGCACTTGACATAAGAATGAAGGTACGAGATGATATCAATGATATCTGCAAGGAATTACTTGCTTTGATCGACGCTTTGATCAAAAAAGCAGACCAGAACAAGGACTCTGCAATGATCATGTACACACATTTGCAACACGCGCAGATAGGAACATTTTCACATTATCTATTGTCGTATGCAGATGCATTGTTCCGCGATCTTGATAGATTATACATATGCTATGGAAGGGTAAACCAATCACCATTAGGCGCATCCGCTATAGGCGGCACTTCTATCAAGATAGATCGCAAGAAAACTGCATCATTGTTAGGCTTTGATAGTTTGGTTGAAAATTCCATAGATGCTACAACAGCGAGGGATTTCATGACAGAATTCAGTTTTGACCTCGCTATGATAATGCTTGACATTAGTAGGATAGCGGAAGATTTTGTTCTTTGGTCCTCGTCAGAATTTAACTACATCGAGCTTGCAGATGAGTTCACGTCAAGTTCAAGCGTTATGCCTCAGAAGAAAAATCCTTGCCCCCTAGAACTAATGAGAGCAAAAACATCGATGTCGTTAGGTTTGTTGATGAGTTTGATGACAACTGTAAAATCACTACCATCAGGATACAGTAGGGATCTGCAAGATACAAAACATATGCTGTGGCAGTCAATATCCATTGCAAAGGATTCTCTCAAGATCATGGGTTCTATTATAGAAAGTGTAAAAGTAAACAAGAAGATTATGCTCGAATCCGCAAAAAATAGTTATGCAGTATCGCTCGATATTGCTGAAGAACTTGTTAAGAAGGGTGTTGCGTTCAGACAGGCACATAAGATCGTTGGTTCGTTAGTAAAAATAGCATCTGATAGCAAGAAGAGTTTGCAAGCTCTGAGCGAGCAGGAGATAAAATCTGCTGTTGGAAAAGATTTTCCTGCAGCCGACCTTTCTGAAATAATTGGCAGAATGGATCCAAAACGATCTCTGGAATCAAGAATATCTATTGGTTCTCCGAGCCCAAGGGAACAGGAACGCATGACTAATGACAGAAAGTTAAAGGCAAATGGTTACAGAACGGGTATAGAAAAGAGGACAAAGCTCGTTAGCGATGCATTAGAGAATCTGGAGAAACAAGCTAAATCAATTCTGAGCTGATCATCTCAATTCTTTGCTCAGGTCTATGGCGCACTGGCTCTTGTCACGCTTATACAACCCCTTGCAGTTGTGGCAGTAATAGTACGTGTTTCTATGGAATTTGCAGCGTTGGGCGTATATGATCTCGCCATCGCAGTAGCAGTAATACCTAGGGGAAGTGCATTGATCTGCTATTTCTGGGTTGAATACAGCGTTCCCAGATTCGTCCATAATAATAATGGCAACAAGTCAAATATATCCTATCTGAAGTTAGGTGTAAAAACTGTTAAAGATACCAATGTTCAAGCGCTATATCTGGTCATCAGCAAAGCTTGCGCTGTTCTAGTAAAAGGGGAGAGGCAAAATTTTCGGCCTCTCCACCAACGCTGGGCTTTCGGGTCATGGTCTGGGCTAGGTTCTTTCGAACCCACTGCTATATCACTAGCGATTTATTTAACCCTTTCGTAACAAAGTTCTGTTAGCTTTAGGGGAATTTTTTTGACTTTGTAAACTTATAGGCGATGACAGCTAGATTGTTTGATCTAAACTTTTTTCAGTTTCGGATTGACTATTGAATCAAGTGCAGTTCCTATAAGCACGAAAGCCAAACCAGTTAAAGCGATCATCAAACCAGGAGTCAAGATCCACCACCACATTCCCCTCGCATGTGCCCCGTACACATTTGCATCATGCAACAATTGACCCCATGTCGGCATCGTAGGATCGCCTAGGCCAAGAAAGCTCAAACCCGCCTCGGTAATTATTGCTCCGGGAACTGATATGGCTATGCTAGCAAACGTATACGGTAGCAACTGTGGTAGTATGTGCTTCAAAACTATTCTTGTAGTAGACTGCCCCATGAGTTCGGCAGCTTCTATGTATTGAAGATTCTTGATCTGAAGCGCCATACTCCTTGAAACCTTTGCTATGCCTACCCAGCCAAAGATGATAAGGAACCCAACAATCAGGAAGATGCTCTTTCCAATTGCCACTGCCAGAAGGATCAAAACAGGCAGCGCAGGCAGCGCATAGATTATGTCATTTGCACGCATCATGACCTCGTCAGCATTCTTGCCCTTGTATCCAGCAATCACGCCGTAGATCATTCCTATCATCACTGATATAGAAGCAACCGAAACTCCGATGAACAACGCTAAAGGAGTGCCCCAGATGATGCCAATTGAGAGGTCTCTTCTCAACTCATCTGTGCCAAGCAAGCCGTAGACCTTTCCTCCAATGATCAGGTTGCTGTCGATAACCTCATCTGTACTGTCGAAGGTAAAGAAAGTGGCGCTGATCCTGTACTTGCCTTTTAACACGGACAATTCTTCTGTGTTTGAAAACACAACAACCTGTGGCTGCGACTCATCAATAGCAAAGGCAAATCTTGAAAGATAGTTCGTAACTCCGTTCTTTACAATACCGTCCGTAGAAAATATTGTTTCAGTATACAGATATTCAGCAGACTGCGCAGACGGTAGCGAGATCCTTGCAAGCTCAAACAAATTATCATCAGGTCGTATTACAGATAGCTGCAGCAGTGGTGGTGTTGCATGATACTTGGCCTCAAAGTTAAACATAAAGTCGTTCGGGAAATCGTCATAAACATAGTCAAAGGTGTATGTGTGCATGATTATCCTTATGCCGTCGCTGACCTGCTCGGTAACCGCAGCGTCGCGCAGAATCATATGCTCTGGCAGCTTTTCACTCGCAAACATGTTTGTCCATGCCGGCATGGCTGCCCTAGGATAAGCGGTCCATTGTGATGGGTTCTGCCACTGCCTGAAGGTATCGAGTGGGATCGTTGTAATTGCGACAATAGATATACCAGCCAGTATGGCAAGTATAGCCAGACCAGCAAGCCCGATCTTGTTCTTTTTGAACTCCTTCCATACTTCTGGTAATGAAACTATGCTCATCCTATCTTCACCCTCGGATCGAATAATCCGTACATCAGGTCTGCGATGAATATGCTGATCAGGAACAGCAGTGTTGTAATGTATGTAAGACCAATTATTACTGGAATATCGAGAACGTTGATGGCGTCAAAGTATAGCTTGCCCATGCCAGGCCAGTTGAACACAGCCTCAGAAATTATTGCACCGCCTATTGAAGCTGATAATCCTAGAGCAAGTACCGTGATTATTGGCGGCGCCGCATTTTTCAGTGCATGCGAGTAGATCACTTTCTTTTCGGGTATTCCCTCTGCACGTTTTACCATGATGTAGTCTTCGTTAAGAATTCCTATGACAAAATTTCTAACGATATATGCCCATCCACCAAAACCTACAAGAACTATGGTTATCAATGGCAACGCCATGTGATAGAGCAGTGCGGGAATGTATCCAGGGTCTGAAGCAGCCACCAAAGGTGTTGCGCTAGCAGGGAATACGCTGTAAACGAATGCAAAAACAAGTATCATCAGCATACCTGTCCACCATAACGGGAAGCTGCTGCTGATGACGGCAAAAGTCGAGACCATCTTGTCTATTACTGAGCCTACCTTGCTTGCGGAAAACGCTCCTAGATAGAGCCCGATTACGGATATTATTGCCGTAGAAGTTGTAAACAGCAGCACGGTTCTGGGCAGCCTCTCAAGTATTATGTCAGCCACATCGGCAGAACCAGTATCGCTGATCAAGAAGTACGCCCTGCCGAAATCAAGGCTCATTATCTTGAGCAGCGCAAAACCGAGCCTCTTAGGGGAGTACCATGGCTCGTCAAGGCCTACCGTATGAATTTTGGTCGTTATGCATGTATCGACCCAGTTATTTCGATCATCTGCAGTCGGAAATTTCAGATTGTTCGCCTCGGCTCTGCATTCCTGTTCGACAGAAAGTTTCAGTATATTGTCCATAGTAGGACCTACTAGGATTATTGTTATCAGCAGCGTAAAGAACAGCACAATAACCATGTTGATAATGCGTTTGACCAGGAACCTGCCGAAGCCCATTGTTCATCCTAAGTGTTGATGCATGTGCTAATAATAGTATCTGTGTAATGTAAGTTCAAACCATCATACACAGATACATACTGGGATCTCATACCTAGACATGAAGTATTTTCCCTAATGCGCCAAAAAACGCACGGATGCAAAAGCTATAGAGGGGGGAGATGTATATAAAGAAGGGCAAAAATCAATTTTGTCATTAGAGCATGTTGCTATCTCTTCAAGGATTCAAGGTATCGTTCCTTTACAAATTGAATTAGCTTAATGCTATCTTCTTCCTTGAGGCTCCTTCTATTTGTTGTAACATATTCTTTGAATCGCTCAAGTTCGCTCTTTTCAATACCATCGTTTCTTGCTCTTTCTATAATTTCATCATAATTTCTAGATGGAAAATAGATCCGCTTTGCTGTCTTTACCAAAACATCCTTTGTATCTCTTCTAATGATGCTGTCCTTTACTGCCCAGTATAATGTGTAGCGTATATCGATGAGCGCTTCGGACTGGAGTTTATAGTCATGATCTGAGAACGTTACCGCTACCTCGTCGTCGGATTCCAATTTGCCAGATTTATAGAGTTGAAAGATCCTACCGATACCGATCATTCCAAATTTCTCAAGCTCTACTGCCCGCAATGCACCCAGACTAGCCGCTCCTGCAACAGTCACGTTGTTTTTCTTCAATAATGAATGAACTTCTATGGGCGTGGGCGGATAATCCTGCAAAAATACGCCATCTATGAATCCAACAAAAGCATCATTCTGTTCGTCTGCTATCTTCAGAAAATCTCCCTTCTTTGCAGGCGGTCTGTAATCCGCTAGAGGGAATATCTCTCTGGCTTTCTGCATGCCTAAACTCGGGCCTAGAAAAATTATTGGCAGCATGATTTCACATCCTAGGTTTTGGGAAATGTTTCCTTGCTCTATTTCCCATAACACTCTTGGTAACCTTGAACGTCTCGAGTCCAGGCACTATGACCCTGACAACTGGAATTCCGATCTCAGGATTTGTTAGATCAACTACTATTACTCTCCTCAATCCGACGTTTTCAAGGCTTTTTAGCAACAAGACAATATCATCAAGGATATCGATGTTCTCGAATGTCTTCACTGCACCAAAATCTTTCCTATATTTAGAGTGCATGAACTGCCACGCCTTCGTCTCTGCAGTGTTGCCCATCTCGTAGTTCATCCTGCGAAGATCGTCCCGAGCACCCTGTATGTTTGCAGCTCTGGTCTGTGAAACTTCTGTTATAGCTCTTACGAGTGCAATCCTCGCATCTGGATGCGTGCCATGCCCTTCAGCGAGATATCCATAATCATGCGTTACCCACTGCACGCTTGTCGCAATGAACGTTGGAATGCCGATGTCTGTAGTTATGTCTTTTATCAGCAATGGAATATTTTCTTCGTTGAACCTATCGATCAATGATCTTGCATATGAAAACTCTACACCAGAAATATCAATTTCTAGAAAGAGATCAGGATCGTCAACATAAAGATCCGATGGCAAAGAATTCACGTTCAACCCTTTGTAACGCAGAACATCAGTCATAGTTTTAAGAACATGAAACGGTATAGCGCTTGATCTGAGGTCTGCCAGACTTACCGCATCTCTTTCTATTACTTCGCAAATCGCATGGCAGATCGCTTCCTCTAACACATTGCCAGAGGCAAGGCCGTTTGTATGTGAAAACTGAAACGGATTTATGCTTACATTCTTAGGCTCGTATCTTGACAAGGCAATGCCCGCAGGCACCAATATTTTATTATGAGTAAAAAGATCAATTCCTTCAAGAAAATCCATCTGTATATGATCTTTGTATTCAAACTTCAATGGTTCTAAAACATCATCTGGATGCAAAACATTCTCGCGTCCATATTCTTTCGAAAGATTCTCATATGTGCCAGTGACGTAATGTCTTTCAGAAGTTCTAGGAAGCGAAGAGTATCTTTCTACACATTCCATCAACACACTTGCTTTCGCATGTGCTCGCGTAGGTCCCTTGCCGCTGTATACCCATATGTAATCTTCCGTGCCAGGCAGAACTGCCGAATAATTTGGTATCTTTAACACGTCCATGTGAGTTATGTCAGCAAGTCTTGTTACACCGATTTTCTTCGCAACGGGTATCACTTTTTCAAGTGTATCATTAACGGGAACTATTCTCGAGGTGCCCTTTGCAGTCCATTTCTTACGGCTCTGCAGTTCAAAAGACCCATTATCAACAGATGTCATACAAACTTTCTTTTCTAGTAGGTTATTAATTTCTTCATTAATAAAATATATAGCTGTTTTGTAGCATGATTTCATATGGAAGAGATGAACGAAAACGAGGTTCAGACTCTTAACGAAATCTTTGCAAAGGCCGCAAAAGATCCTGAATTCAGGAATAAGCTTCTAAATGAGAGCGCCTCCGTTCTAGGAAAATACGAACTGTCGAATGAAACCAAGCAGCTGCTGTTAGAAGCTGTTCGCACCATTGCTAACCAGTAGGTAAGTGCTAGACATTCTAGTCTTCTTCACCTAATTCCTTATCGATCTGGCTTTTCAAAGACATGTAGCGTCTGAATTTGTTATTCCATTTGGAAAAGAACCTTTGTTCCTTGATTCCTATGTATAGCCATATCGATGAAAATATTATCGAAATTACAACATAAACCAACAATATGATACCCACGTCAGGTACTCTATTGATAAGGAAGAAAAGAAAGCGCGGGAAGCTAATGAATATTGCTCCAAGTATCAAAGCTATTGGTGCAAGGATCAACGATGATATAATCAATAGAGTAAATATACCTCTCGTATTGTTCAGGTGAAAAATCAATTCGTCAAGTACTTCCAGTATGTTCTCACGTCTCTTAGTATCCCTTGGACGATTATCTTCAGGATCAGACATTTGCCCATACCTCCATAGCAATTTTTAACTTAAAACACTTAGTTAACATTGTTAGCGATATCCCCCTTGTCTTTTCTCGGAAACATTTCTTCGTAAGGTTCCAGAATTTTTCTGGAAAAATCTCTCCCTTTCTCGGTGACGCTATACTTTATTATTTTTTTATTCCCCCAAGGTTCCTCTACTCTATTTATGATGCCCTTACGCTCCATGCTGTCGAGTATGTTTTTGTGCTTAACAAGGTTCAGGCCGCAGTAGCTCAATAGAGTGGTTTGGTTTAACTCTCCATACTCCGTAAGTTTTAGAATTATATCTTTTATTATGAAAATGCGATCCCGATATTCGTGCGACAATGCCTTGTATCAAATATAGGTATTATTTTTGCTTAGCACCTTCAGGCACATTTACAACATGAGTAACTTTGTTAACTTACCTTGTTAATTGACAAGGTTTCGCAAATTCTTAACGATCTGGAACAGATCATGCTTGTAAGGCATGAACAAAATGACAAACGTACCAAAGAAAAAGGCACTGTTTGCGGGAATGATGGTGCTGTCGCTCATTGCTGCGACAACACTGATTCCTGCTTCGGCACAGGAAAGTGGCGAAGATGATGACAGAACAAGAGACAAGGTAAGAGAGAAGGTAAGGGACCAGGTAAGAGAGCACAGACCCGATCGCGCAGGAAACATGACAGCATTGCTCGGAATTGGAGCAGCTGTTGACACCGATGAAAACACAATGTACAGGTCGCACCTCAGGTTCGGCATAGCCAAGGTAAGTGATACAGAGACAGACTACGTGGTCAAGAGAGGACTGATCACAATCAACGACGAGGGCAGCCCAGTAAGGTACCAAGCTATTCCAGACACATGGACGATCGAGGTAAGAGAAGACAAGAGCGCCTTTGCTGCAGAAGGAGCGGTAAAGGATAGCGAAGACAACGAATTCAGGGTGTCTCTGAATGGAGAACTGCTCCAGGAAACAAAGAACGCGTGGCTGTTCATTGTGAAGGGCGACTTTCACGGCAATGACTCTGAGTACAATCTGTACTACCTAGCTGTTGTCTTGAAGAGACCAGCGGTGCACGACGCAGCAATTGCAGCTCGAGAATAAGCCTCGACTGCACCACCCTATTTTTTATAAATTCATTTTCTCCTACGGACTATAGCAACTATTGCAAGGCCTATTGCTATTATTGAAAGGCCGATCGTAATTCCCAGAACCAAATTAGATTCTGTCTCTACATCATTCTCTCCTGCTTCGGTCCCAATAGTCCCAGATTCTACCTTGAAGGAAGACCAAGCTTCATTAGCTTTTCCTTCCTCAAACGGAGAACGCTCTCTGAAGTCGTTGCCATTGATCATTTTATCTCCGTCAAAATCAACTATCAAATCAAATTTTCCGAAACCAATTTCGTCAGCAACAGCAAGTAAGAATGGTACATCATTTTTTGTTACTTCTGTGCTCAGCCCATATCTGGCTAACTCGGCTTCCAAAACTCTCTGATTGTGCAAGACAGGATATACCTGCGTATTATTGGTAATCCAGTTGCCTGCATCTCTAATCTTTATGAAGATTTGCTCACTATTATCTAAATAGAACACCCAATTAGCCTTTCCAGATGAATCAACAGTAAACAAATCTGGACAACTCTGATCAAACTTTGAAGTCTCGATAGACCAAGTGTCATCAGTGACTGAAAATATTATGTTGCCATGCAAATCAGTTCTGCATATCTTGCTGTCTATGTTTCTGAGCCTGTCGAGGACGGGTTCGTGTGGCCTCCCCGAATGATCACCTTCACTGATAACACTGATTTCTGGCCTGATCTTTTCCAGCAAAGCTTGGGAGGAAGCTCTTCCATCTACATTCTTACCATGCCAGTGAACCTTATACAACAGAACTTTATCCAGTTTGGGCAGTATCGCCTCTTCGCACTGAGAGTGGCAATCCGCTCCTAAGAGAATGTTGAATTTGTTGTTAAATGTTAGTAGGTAGACAATAGATCTAACATCTTCACCATCTTCTTGATCTGTCACACCCTCTGATCTCTCACCATCAGCCAGCAGTTCAAAGTGTGCTGAACCCAGGTCTATATCTACAGGTTTTTGCTCTCTCGTTGGTACAAATTCGTCAACAGAATCTCTATAGGTTTCGAATATCTCATAGTCATGAGAATCTCTTTCTATAGTTGGAGGTCCTCCTCTTGCATACAGATTTTTGACGGTAACTTCCGGAAATATTTCATCGAAACCACCTATGTGATCTCCATCATAGTGCGTCGCAATGACATATTCCAATTCCTTGACACCTCTTTCCTGCAAGTATGGAAGTATCTGATCTTTTCCATCACCATCATAACCCCCATCAATCAAAAGCCACTTGTCCTGACCATTTACAGGTACCTTGATTAAAATGGCATCACCAGTACCAACATCGATAAAATGCACTTCCAGTTCTGAACTCTCTGCATACGCTTCATGTGATACTGTGGCCATTGTAGATACAAGCAGCAATGAAATTAGAAATGAAAGGAGTAACAAATGTAGCGTATCAATATTTCTTATCAATTTGATAGTGTTGTAGTAACAATCTTTTATGTGTGTTGATCTCTAGCGTATATCATGGAAGAAAAGATCCTGACGAAACATCCTGCTAAGAAACATGGTGTAAACATAAGCAAGAAAAAGTATCACTTGATCCGTAAGGCAATAATTCAGTCCTTAAGGTCTGAGGGTAAGCTTACTTTTACTGATTTAGCAAGAGCTGTGAAGAGGAAACTGAAAGGGAGGTTTGAAGGTTCTATCCCATGGTATGTTGAAAGTGTTAAACTTGATCTTAAGGCAAGGAGAGTTATAGAAAGGATATCAAAAACAAAACCTCAGATGTATAGGTTAGTTGTGAAGTAAATATTCGTTCTATACCTTCCAT